>Ga0078972_1001478_pt1 | contig 87459 bp, 85 predicted proteins | sample YelNatPaOPGAMG01_FD_67568 | JGI IMG/M metagenome (GOLD analysis project Ga0078972, IMG submission 67568) | Hot spring thermophilic microbial communities from Obsidian Pool, Yellowstone National Park, USA - OP-RAMG-01 (SPADES assembly) (version 2) | ecosystem: Environmental > Aquatic > Thermal...
CATTTTTACCTATCCATAGTTCTATAATTGTATCCTTCAGTGAAACAGTTACTTTCTTTTCATTTGCATCCCATCCTATACTTGCACCAAGGGGTTCTGCTACCCATCTTATAGGTAAAAGTGTTCTTCCTTCAATTATCTGTGGTGGTACATCTATTTCTTGAGGATTATCATTTACATACATAGTTTTATTTCCAATTTGTAGTTTAAGAACTATCTTTTTAACATAATTAACAAAATACTCTTTAGAAGTTTTATTACCTCTTGTATCTTCGCACTCAATAACTATTTTATTTGAACCTTCAGAAAGATTAATTGTATAAGTGAATGATCCATCAGATTTTATTTGGACATCTTTTCCATTTATTTTAAGATATTTTACTCCACTATCATCTGTTACCTTTCCACTAATTATTAATGATGAAGTTCTTACTTCACCTGGTATTGATACAGAAAGTGAAGGAGGATTTTTATCAGGAGTCAATATCTCGATATCATTAATCTCTAAATTATATTTTATTTGATTTAAATCTGGATCTTTAAGGACAACATCACTTAAATCTAATTTTGTTTTTCCAATTTTTAATGCTTTGAATTTTAAGATTATAAGATTACCATCTCCATTAACTCCAGAAACTTTACCAGTTCTTGATACTCCAAGAATTATTGATCCTTTATCTTTATCAATTTTCTTTAAAAATAGAGTTGAAACACCATCCTTTTTAAGAAAATCACCTTCAACAACATCAACAAAATCAAGATATTCTTTATCATAATTTACTGTAAATCCAAATCCATATAGATTTTCTACTTCACTTACTTTTACATTCGCCTCAAATTCAGAATTTTGATCAACAGATAAACTATCAATAAATATTTTTGTTCTTGTTGCAAGAATAACTTTAAGAGAAATTGTTTTTTGAATAGTTGGATCTCCAGTTGAAGATATCAATAAATCTATCTTCATTTCATCACCAATTTTTGCAGTTGAAGGAGGTAATACTTTTACTTCAAAACTTGCCTTATTTTTTGATGAAACTGAAACTTTTTCAGGAGATGTTACTTTCCAATCATAAACATCAGATACTATTGTAATATTATAGATATCATCTTTTGCACCTTTGTTGGTTAATGATAAATTGAAAGAAACTTCCTGACCAGGTTTTGATATTTTTTCAATTGCATCTGATGTTACCGAGAATGCATAATCTGCTAATTTTTCACCAAATGGAGATATTATTCTAACAACATTATGGAATAGGTCTGCTGCATAAATATATCCATCTGCTCCTATAAACATATGTGCGAGTTCATAATAACCTCTTGGTGTTGAACTTAAGAAAGTTCCATCGCTCTTAAACATCTGTATTCTTCCGTTTTCTGTATCACTAACATAAACAACACCATCTTTATCAACAGCAACGCCAGTTGGGAACCAGAATTTTTCTAAAGATCTTCCTCCACCTTTTCCAATTTTTCTTAGTAATTTTCCATTTTCATCATATACATCAACATAGTGGTCATTTGTTACAATATAAATATTAGTATTTGAATCAACAGCAATTGCGCTTGCTTCTCCTTTTATTTGAAATTCTTTATATATTGTTCCATCAACTGATGATATTGCATAGACCATAAAATTTCTTGAAACAATCCATATTCTACCCTGTTTATCAAAAGTCATTTGATATGGTTGAAGAATAGTGTCTTTACAATTTTCAAGTACTCTTAAAAAGTTTCCCTGAAGATCAAAAACTGTAATTGGTGCTCCTTCAATTCCTGAAGAAACGTAAACTTCATTTTTTCCGCAAAGAACTCCACCAATCGCACCAAATGGTTTATCTTCTGCAATACCAGTTATTCTTTTAAGAAATTTTCCTTCACTATTAAATATTACAATTTCACCATAATCAGAAAAGTTTGCCCAATGAGCAACCCAAATATTTCCAGAAGGATCAACAGATACTGAAATTGGATTGATTAACCTACCTTCTGTATGAGGATCATAATCAATTTTATTTTTAAAGTTTCCATTTTTATCAAAAACTGTTAATCTTGTTGTTCTTGGCCAACCAAATGGATTTCCTGGTTGGTGGAAATAACCAGCATCAAATGTATAAACATTTTCTTCATCATCAACTGCAATCCCAGCAGGAGTTAAAAATTCACCAGGTTTTAAAGGAACTTGTGTTCCTCTTGAACCCATTTTTGACACAAAATTTCCACTTTTATCAAACTTCTTAATTGAAGGATTTAATGGTGTCCCTAATCCTCTATCAACTACATAAACATAATCTCCTTTAACCTCAACATCAAATGGATAAACAAACTGGTTATCGCCTCCACCTTTTCCACCAAATGACATAACTATATTTCCATCTTTATCAAGTTTGAAAATTTTACAATTTCTTGCTTCAACTACCCATAAGTTTCCATCACTATCAAAAGTCAAACCTTCTGGATTTGGAATATCATTATTCTTAATTGATTTTATAAATTTTCCATCTTTATCAAAAACTTCTATTCTTGAATTTAATTGATCTGAAACATATATAGATCCATCTTTTGAAACTGCTATTCCAGATGGACCATTAAATTTTCCATCTTCACTGCCCTCTTCTCCAAATTGTAATAATATATCACCTGCACTCGAAAATTTTACAACATAATTATTGAAGAAATCTGCTACATAAACATTTCCACTATCATCAATATCAATATCTGCTGGATATTGTAATTTTCCATCAACATAACCTAATTCACCAAAAACTTTTATATGATTTAGATTTTTATCAAACACATGAACCCTTCCATATGAAGTGTCTAAAACATATAGATATCCATTTTTAAATTTCATCCCCTGCATAGGAAATGAAAGTTCAGATTTAAAATCACTTTCAACAGTATTTGCCCATTCAAGTGTAAAACTTCCAATGTAACTATCTGGCATAACTCCAATAACACCAATTTGTGCAATATTTCTTTCCTGTGCTTTTAAGAATTTGAATGATGTGAAACTAAAAAATAGAATTAAAATCAGCAAAATTTTAAGGAATTTTTTTTGAAACCTCATAAAATCCTCCTTTCTTAAATTAAAATCTTTTTTAATATTTATACAACACCTCCTTTTTAATATATTGATATTAATATACTCTAATAATTATAAATTAAACTTGACAGAGTTTCAAATAAAAAATATAATAAAAAGGATAAATTGGGGCAGTAGCTCAGTTGGGAGAGCGTCTCTATGGCATGGAGAAGGTCGCGGGTTCGAGTCCCGTCTGCTCCACCAGTTTCTTGGAGGTTTTTTAATGGATATTTTTTTTGATTTCAAAAAAGTTGAAGAAAAATGGAAAAAAATATGGAAAGAATTAAATATATATGGAAATTATGACTATAATAAACCAAAATATTATGTTCTTGAAATGTTTCCATATCCATCGGGTCCATTACATATGGGACATATGAGAACTTATACTTTGGGTGATGTTGTTGCAAGATATAAAAGAATGAAAGGATACAATGTTCTTCATCCAATGGGATGGGATGCTTTTGGTTTACCTGCTGAAAATGCTGCTATACAACACAATCTATCTCCAAAAGAGTGGACTTATAATAATATCAACACGATGAAAAATCAATTTTTAAAGCAAGGATATTCTTATGATTGGGATAGAGAGATTGCAACATGTGAACCAGAATATTATAAATTTACCCAGTGGTTTTTCCTTGAGTTGTTCCATTCAGGACTTGCTTATAAAGATAAAGCACTTGTTAATTATTGCCCAAAATGCAAAACTGTTCTCGCAAATGAGCAAGTGATTGGTGGTAAATGCTGGAGATGTGGAACAATTGTTGAAAAGAAAGAATTATCTCAATGGTTTTTTAAAATCACAGAATTTGCAGAAGAACTATTAGAAGATTTATCTATTCTCGAAAATTGGCCTGAAAAAGTTAAAATTATGCAAAAAAATTGGATTGGAAGAAGCGAAGGGGTTGACATTGTATTCCCGGTTTTAAATAGTGAACATAAAATTGAAGTTTTTACAACGAGGCCTGATACAATTTTTGGTGTTACTTTTATGGCGCTTGCACCAGAACATCCTTTAACTTTAGAACTTGCTAAAAAAAATGGTTTATATGAAAAAGTTAAAAATTTTATTGATGATTCCCTAAAGTTAACTGAAATTGAAAGAGTTTCAATTGAAATACCAAAAAAGGGTCTTTTTCTGAATTCCTATGCTGTAAATCCTGTGACTAATGAAAAACTTCCAATTTATGTTGCAAATTATATTGTTTATCAATATGGCAAAGGTGCAATTATGGGAGTTCCTGCACATGATCAGAGAGATTTTGAATTTGCAAAAAAGATGGATATTCCAATAAAGATTGTGATTAAACCATTTGATTCTGAACTAAATCCAGAAAATATGGAAAAAGCCTTTGAAGAGGAAGGTTTAGAAATAAATTCAGGTCAATTTTCAAATATACCATCAAAAGATGCAAAAATAAAAATATCTCAATTTTTGGAAGAAAAAGGATTAGGTAAAAGAGTAGTAAGATATAGATTAAGAGATTGGCTTATATCAAGACAGAGATATTGGGGAGCACCAATCCCTGTTATAAATTGTGAAAAATGTGGTATTGTTCCTGTTCCTTATGATGATTTACCAGTAAAACTCCCGGATTCAAAGGATGTTAACTTTGGTATAGAGGGGAAAAATCCACTTGAAACTGCTGAATCATGGGTAAATACAAAATGTCCAATATGTGGTGGTCCAGCAAAAAGAGAAACCGAGACTATGGATACTTTTGTTTGTTCTTCATGGTATTTTTTAAGATACACATCACCATCGAGTTTGAAAAAACCCGATGATTTCCCTTTTAATAAAAATAATGTTGATTACTGGATGCCTGTTGATCAATATATAGGTGGAGTTGAACATGCGATTCTTCATTTATTATACTCAAGATTTTTTACTAAATTTTTATATAAAAAAGGCTATATTAATTTTAAGGAACCATTCAAAAATTTATTTGCTCAGGGAATGATACTTTATAATGGTAGTGCAATGTCTAAATCTAAGGGTAATGTTGTTTCTCCAGATGAAATTGTTGAAAAATATGGAGTTGATGCAGAGAGATTATTTATACTTTTTATAGGGCCACCTGAAACTGATGCAGAATGGACAGATAGAGGAATTGAAGGAATGAGTAGATATGTAAATAGGGTATATAGATTATTTAATCAATATCTTGAGATTTCAAAGAATAGTAGTTTAAATAATCAAGAGTTAAATAATGAAGATCTTAATCTAAAAATAAAACTTCATGAAACCATAAAGAAAGTAACTGAAAATATTGAAAATAATTTCAGGTTTAATACTGCAATAGCATCATTGATGGAACTTACAAATTCAATACAGGATTACTTAAACAAAAATGAAAAACCGAATACTTTTTTGTTAAGAGAAGTTTTTAGTAACTTTATTCTTATATTATCTCCATTTGCTCCATTTTTATCTGAAGAACTTTGGCAAATGATGGGTAATAAAGAGAGTGTTCAATTTGCAAATTGGCCTATATATGATGAAGAATTAATAAAAAGAGAAAAAGTTGAACTTGTTGTTGAAATTAATGGAAAGGTTAGAGGTAGATTTATTGTTGAAAGAGACCTTGATGATAAAAAAATTGAAGATATAGTTCTAAAAGATGAAAGAATAAAGAAATTTCTGGAAAACAAACAAATAAAAAAGATAGTGCATATTAAGAATAAATTATTAAATATTGTGGTAAAGTAATGAAAAAATTTTTGTTAGTTTTGTTTATTTTAATAACCTTTTCTATTTCATTTAATTATCAAGAAACCAACTTAAGTTTCGGAAATGACTCTATTGAAATGATTTTGAATGAGACAAGAACTGTTCCTGTTGTTATAAATAATGTTAAAGATCTTTATGGATTTTCTTTTCATATTGAATTTGAGCCAGAATTTGTTTCAATTGAATCTATTGAAGAAGGTGACTTTCTGAATAAAGATAAAGTGGACACCTTTTTTCTTTCAAAAATTGATAATGAAAGAAGAGAAATAATAATTGGAGCATCGAGAAAAGGGAAAATTAATGGTATTAGTGGGAGTGGTAATTTACTATTTATTAAATTCAAGTTGAAAATAGCCAACAAAACTTTTTTAAATTTTAAAGAAATTTCTTTAATGGATAGTAATTTAATGGATATAAAATATATTTCTAAAAATTTGATAGTTATTCCTCAAACTACAAATATTCCAAAAATTTCAGTTGAACCAAGTGTTTTAATTTTCCAAACTCTTGATCAGGTTCTTGAAATTAAGATAAAGAATGTTGGTAAAGGTACTTTAAAGGGAAATATTTTTACTAAAGATGACTGGATTGCTGTAAATAAAGATTCCTTTGAAGGTGATACAACAATATATGTTGCTGTAAAAAAATTTGTTGATTATGAAGGTTCAATTACAATAGAGAGTAACGGTGGAAACTATGAAGTTAAAGTTAAATTTGAAAAATCAACCTACAAAAAAATTGTATTACAGATTGGTAATCAAGTTGCTTATGTAAATGATGAACCATACCTTCTACCTTTCCCTCCTTTTATTAAGGATGGAAGAACTATGGTTCCATTAAGATTTATTGCTGAGCAGAGAGGTGCTCAAGTGTTGTGGTATGCCCAAGAGAGTAAAGTTTTAATTATATATAATGAGATTTTTATAGAACTCTGGGTAGATCAGAACAAAAATTATGTCAGATTAAATGGTATTTTTTATACAATAGAAGTTCCACCATATACTTATAAAGATAGAACAGTAGTTCCAGTAAGATTCATATCTGAATTTTTAAATGGAAAAGTGGAATGGAAGGACGATACTAAATCTGTTATTATTACTTTTAGTTCTACTTGAAAAATATTTTTAAAATGATATTCTTATATTTTGATTTTATAAAAGGAGGTAAATTTATATGGCAGTTCCAAAAAAGAAAAAAAGTAAATCAAGAGTTAGAATGAGAAGAAGTAGATTCTATAAACCAGATAAAATTAATTTAGTTGAATGTCCCCATTGTCATGAATTGATTCTTCCTCATAGAGTTTGTCCTTATTGTGGATATTATAAAGGAAGAGAAGTAGTTGTTAAAGAAGTCGAAGAGTGAAAATAATTGTTGATGCTATGGGGGGAGATCATGCCCCTCAGGAAATCATTGAAGGTGCAATTTTAGCAAAAAATGAACTGAAAGTAGATATAATTTTTGTTGGAAAAGAGAATTTAATAAAAGATTATTTGAAAGATAAAGTAAATGATTTTGAAATTGTTAATGCTGAAGAAGTTATAACAATGGATGATAAGCCTATTCTATCTTTCAGAAAAAAGAAAAATTCTTCAATTAATGTTTCTTTGAATTTACTAAAAGAAGGAAAAGGAGATGCATTCTTTTCCTGTGGAAATACAGGAGCAATTTTAGCAGCATCATATTTTATCTTAGAAAAGATTCCAGGAATAAATAGGCCAACACAATCTGCAATTATACCTACACTTAAAGGTTTAATGGTTTTGGTAGATGCTGGGGCAAATATTGATGCCAATACAAATAATATTATTGAATGGGCACAAATGGCAAAGATTTTTTTAAAATTATTCACCAGAAAAGATAAAATAAATATTGGATTATTGAACATTGGCGAAGAAGAAGAAAAAGGTACTGAATTAACAAAAGAATCATATAAATTATTAAAAGAAAAATTTAAAGATGAATTTGCTGGAAATATGGAAGGCAAAGATTTTTTATATGGTAATTATGATTTATGTGTAACTGATGGATTCACTGGAAATATTGCACTTAAAACACTTGAAGGAGAAGCCTCTCTTTTTTTAAATTTAATAAAAGATATTTTTAAAAAAAATTTTTTTACAAAACTATCATATTTATTTGTAAAAAAAGAATTAATTAATAATTTAAAAAGATTTGATTATGAAGAATATGGAGGTAGTCCTATTCTTGGAGTAAATGGAATTGTAGTAGTAGGTCATGGAAGATCTAAAAGAAAATCTGTTAAAAATGGTATTAAAATGACTGCTAAATTAGTTGAACTTGATCTTATAAATAACTTAAAACTTGAAAAATATCAGTGATTTTATAGATTTTTTAGAAAAAAATTACAATGTAAAAATTAAAAATATTGATTTAATTGAAAAAGCCCTTACTCATACATCAAAAGAAGTTTTCTCGTCTCCATATAATTTTGAAAGACTGGAATTTCTTGGTGATTCTATAATAAATTTTATTGTTTCTTATAAACTCTTTAAAGATTTTAAAGATAAAATGGAAGGATTTTTATCTAAAAATAAATCTCTATTAATAAGTAAAGAGTTTTTGTCTTTATTTGCAAAAGAATTAAAAATTGATGAATTTATAATGCTTGGTAAGGGTGAAGAAATTGATGGAGGAAGAGAAAAAAGCAATATATTATGCGATGCATTTGAAGCATTAATTGCTGCTATCTTTTTAGATTCAGGAATAAGAAATGTAAGGAAAATAATGAATAAATTAGTTGATAAATATCACGACGAAAATTCTTTTGATTCAAAAACTCTATTACAGGAAATAACTCAAGAGAAATTTAAAACCTTACCAACTTATGAATTAATTGAAGAATCTGGTGAAGAACATAATAAAATTTTTAAGATGGGAGTTTTTATAAATAATAAACTCTATGGAATAGGCATTGGGAAAAGTAAGAAAGAGGCTGAAAAAGAAGCAGCAAAAAATACTATTTCACTTTTAAAAGATGAATTTCAAAAAAATATTTAAAGCATCTCTATTATTAATTTTAATTTTAAATATTTTTTCTATATCAAGTTATAAAAACTATCTAAAAGCAGAATCTAATATTGATATTGGAAACGGAATCTGGGCTCATATTTCAACTTTTCAAGATCTATCTGAAATTGAAATAATTGATTTAATAAAATTTTTAATCGAAAGAGATATTAAAAATATTTTCTTTCTTGCAAAAGATGTTGATGGTGTATTGCTCTATAAAAAATATAAAGATACATTAACCAAAGTTGTAAAAATTTTTAAGAATTATGGAATAAATGTTCATTTTTATATACCAATTTCATATGACCCCCTTTATTTGAAAAGTAATCCTGATGAAGCAACCTTTCTTTCACCTGATAAAAATAATTTAAATCCTTATAAGGATCCAGAACTCAAAATTGTTTCTTTAGGAAGCCAGAAGTATTTAAATTACATAAAAAATATTATAAAAGAGTTAATATATGACTTTAGTGCTGATGGTATTCAACTTGATTATATTAGATATCCAAATGTTAATTATGGTTATGAAGATATAATTAAAAATAGATTTATTGAACTTGGCGGAGATTGGAATAAAATATTGAATATATTTAGAAAAGGACAAAATATTTTCGAACTTTATGATCAAAATGATAAGGATGTTTTATTGCTTGGTAAGGTCAGGAGTGAGTTTGTTACAAAATTTGCTGGTGAAATAAAAAGTTATATTTCATCAATTTCTTCAAATATTTTTTTCTCTGTTACTCTTATACAGAGTGGATCTTCATTTTTATCATATAAAGAGGGAGGAATAGACTCTTTTCCTTATGGTTTTTTGCATTTTGGTCAAAACTATAGCGAACTTGGTGAATTATGTGATTTTGTTTGCCCACTTGCATATCATAAAAATTACAATAAAAATATTGATTGGATAAGAGAAATTATCAGAAATACCAAAAAGAGAGTAAATTCAAAAATTCTATGTGGGATTGGTGTAAATGATATTAATGAAAATATTGAAAAAGGTATAAAGATATGTCAAGAAGAAGGTGTTTATTTTAATTTATTCAGACTTGGTACTTTTATACCTTTAAACATTGTTTTTGAATCAATAGGAATAAGCAGTTATTCTTTAAAAACATATCCATTATTAAAATTTTATGAATATAAGATAAAAGAAGATGAATTTGATTTAAAGATTGATAAAATTAATTTTTTAAAAAAAACTAATCTAACCTCAACTATTAGTTTTAATTCTGAAAAAAGTAATTTAAACATTTATATAAATGGAGAAGATCCTGTTATCTTATCAACTCCTATTCTTAAAACATTTTCTACTTGCAGAATGAAAATAAATGAAAATATCATTTATTTCGAAGGTGAAAAAAAGGAAATTGATACTTCAATTTTTATATACAATGGAAGAACAATGGTTCCTGTAAGATTCATTGCAGAAAATTTTGGTTTTGAAGTTTTATGGAAAGATGGAGAAGTAATTCTAAAAAATGATATAAATGAAATTAAACTTTACATTGATAAAAACGAAATGGTAGTAAATGGAAATATTATTAAAATTGATTCTTCTCCTTTGCTAAAAAATGGAAGAACATTTTTACCTATTAGATATATAGGCGAGGCATTAAATCTTATTGTAAGTTGGAATGAACAGAAAAAAGAAGTAACTATAGAAGGCTATATAAATGAAGAAGCAAGAAAAATTATTGTTGGTTTAAATTCTAATTCGGATTTTTTAAGAAAATCAATTTTATATTCATCAAAGAGAATTTATTTTTTAGATTCTTTATCAAAAGAGCAAATTTTGAATTTTGAAAATCAATTTTTATTGAGAGGTATTAAAATTTGGTTAAATTATAATGATAATAATTATATTAATTATAATTCTCCTATAATTGAGAATTTTATATATATAAGCGATAATCGCTCTTATGTAATTAAAAATGAAAATATATTTAATATTTTTGATGCTAAAAAAGATTTTGATTTAATGAAATTTGTTGATTTTAGATTTAAAGAAAAAAATAAATATTATATATTAATAGATAAACCATTTTATATAAAACTTTTATCTCCTTTTGTTGAAAAAGATTCCAACTTCTCAGGTTTTATTTTAATAGAAAATAATTAATTAAAAATAAAAGCAAAAAAAGAAGAGTTAACATTTTGTCAATCATTCCATTTGTTTTTATTATTCTTAATGAATACTTTGCTTTATATGGCCATAGAAGTGGAATTGGAGTATAAGTTAAATAATCGAGAAATATATGTGAAAAGTATGCCAAAAAAATTAAATTGTTTCTAAAAATTAAAAATATTATTAAAGTTGCTAAAAAAGTGTGAGTAATTTTTCTATGTTCATTTAATTTAACATCTATATCAGGCAAAAGAGAGAATGTTGAATATAAAAATATTATAGGATCTTTACTTAGAATAGATAGTATTAAAAGTGAAAAACTATAATGTGTAGATAAAATCATAATAGATATTATAAATTATTAATCTAAATTAATAAAGGTGTGATATAATTTTAACCTATGAATATCAGAAATTTTTCTATAATTGCTCATATTGATCATGGTAAATCAACCCTGTGTGATAGATTTTTAGAAATATGTGGATTAACAACACCTCTATTAAAAGAAGGTCAGGCTCTTGATCAGATGTCTCTTGAAAGGGAAAGAGGTATCACAATAAAATCTCATCCAGTAAGATTGGTTTATAAGAAACCTTATGATCAATATATTCTAAATCTAATTGATACACCTGGTCATGTTGATTTTAGTTATGAAGTATCAAGAAGTTTATCTGCATGTGAAGGAGTTGTTCTTCTTGTAGATGCAACTCAAGGTGTTGAAGCACAAACTTTATCTCACTATTATCTTGCAAAAGAAAATAATTTGAAAATTATCCCTGCAATAAATAAAATCGATATGCCTAATGCAAGGATTGATATTGTTAAAGAAGAAATAATAAAATTGACTGGCATAGAAAATATCTCTTTAATTAGTTCAAAAAATGGATATGGAGTGAATGATTTACTTGAGAGAATTATTAAAGAAGTTCCTCCTCCAGAAAACAATATTGAAAAATCTTTAAAAGCATTAATTTTTGATTCTCATTATGATCCTTATAAAGGAGTAATTGCTCATATTAGAGTATTTGATGGAAAAGTTGAGAAGGGAATGAAAATTATGTTATATTCAAACAAAAAAGTTTTTGAAGTTATTGAAGTTGGAATTTTTGAACTGGACCTTAAAGAAAAAGAGGATTTAAAATCTGGTGAAGTTGGATATATTGCTGCATTAATAAGAGATCCAAAAGATATAAATGTTGGTGATACAATAATAGATTCGAAAAGACCTGATACTGAACCACTGGCAGGATTTAAAATTTTAAAACAGGTTGTTTTTGCTTCGATTTTTCCAAATGTTCCTGAAGGTTTTGAATCATTAAGAAAATCATTAGATAAACTTTATTTAAATGATCCCGCTTTTTATTATGAACCTGAAGACTCTATTTCATTGGGTCCAGGATTTAGATGTGGCTTTCTTGGTTCTTTACACCTTGATATTATTCAGGAAAGATTAGAAAGAGAATATAATGAAGATATAGTAGTAACATATCCATCAACTAAATATAAAGTTATATTGACTAATAATGAAGAAATTGAAATAACAAATCCCTCAAAATTCCCTGACCCATCCCGGATATTAGAAATTAAAGAACCAATTGCAAATATAAAAATTATAACTCCTTCTGAATTCATTGGTAATGTTATGAAACTTTTAGAAATGAGAAGAGCAAGATTTATTAATATGGAATATCTCGATCCAAAAAGGGTTGTTTTAGAATATGAGATACCTTTTTCAAAAATCATATATAGATTTTTTGATGATTTGAAATCTGTAACTCATGGTTTTGGTACATATGATTACTCTATAACAAAATGGGAAAAAGGTGATTTAGTTAAGGTTGATATTCTAATAAATGGAAAACAAGTTGATGCACTTTCATTTATTACTTATAGTGATGAAGCTTATAGAAAATCAAGAGAAATATTAATAAAGTTGAGAAAAAAAATACCTAAACAATTGTATGAAGTTATTTTACAGTCTAAAATTTATGGTAAGATAATTGCAAGAGAAAGCATTGCACCTTTAAGAAAAGATGTATTACAGAAATGTTATGGTGGTGATGTTACAAGAAAAAGAAAACTTTTAGAAAAGCAAAAAGAAGGTAAGAAAAGAATGAAAATGATTGGGAATGTTGAAGTACCACAGGATGCTTTTTTATCAATAATAGAACTGGATTGAGAGAAATATCAATTTATATACACATACCTTTTTGTTTAAAGAAATGTAAATATTGCAATTTTTATTCCATAGAAATATTAAATGAAAAAAATTATTTTGATATTTTTATTGATAGTTTGATAAAAGAAATAAAAATATGGTTTAGTAAATTAAATAATTTAAGAATCAAATCTATTTATTTTGGCGGAGGTACTCCATCAATAATTCATGAAAAGTTTTATGAAAAAATATTTAATGAGTTTAATAAATTTTTTGATGTTTCAGATATAAAAGAGATAACCATTGAAGCAAATCCTGAAACTGTTGAAAAGTTAAAATTCAAGGAACTTAAAAAACTTGGAATTAATAGAGTTAGTTTAGGCGTTCAAACATTCAATGATAATTTTCTATATGAACTTGGAAGAGTACATAATTCTAAAAAAATTTTTGAAGCAATGGAAATATTAAAATCAATATATGAAAATATAAATATAGATCTTATTTTTGGAATATCAGGAGAAAATTTAAAAATTTTGGAAAATGATTTAACTAAGGCATTATATTTAGAGCCTAAACATATTTCAATATATAATCTTGAATTTCATAAAGGAACAAAATTATTCGATGATTTAAATATCAAAAAGATTTATAAATGGAGTGAAATTAAAGAAAAAAGAGGATATTTATTTATAAGAAATAAATTAATTAATAATGGATTTATTCATTATGAAATTTCAAATTTTTCAAAAGATGGCTTTCAATCTATACATAATCTAAATTACTGGCTTGGAGGTGAGTATATAGGATTTGGACCAAGTTCTTATACTTTTTTTAAAAATACATGGTATCAAAATGGGAATTTACATTTCTATATCAATTCTCTTGATAAAAATGATTTACCTTTTTTAAAAAGAGAAATATTATCCAATCAAAAAATTAATAAAATATTGTTTATTCTTAATTTAAGATTACTATCAGGTGTGGATTTAAATAAATACAAAGATTTAGATGATAAATTTTATGAAAAATTGAATAATTTAATAAAAGAGGGTTTAATAATTAAAATCAATAACAAAATACATCTAAGTATAGATGGAATTTTGGTTAGCAACAGGATATTCTCAGATTTGTTATAATTATATTGATGAAGAATATACAAGATAAAAAGGAGATAGTTTTATTTCTATTGATAAAAGAGTATCTTGATACTGGTTTGCCAGTTGGTTCTAAAACACTTGTTGAAAAATATATGTTGAATCTTTCATCTGCAACAGTCAGAAATTATATGAGTGAATATGAAGAAGAAGGTTATCTTGTTCATATTCATACTTCTTCAGGTAGAATTCCAACTGAAAAAGGGATCAAATTTTATATAGAAAAGGTTATTGAAAAAATGAATATAATGTCAAATTTAAAGATAGAAAAAGATATTCAGAAAAGTTTTACAACCTTAGGAGAAGAATTCATTGATGATTTTTTAAATAAATTATCAAACCTAACAAGTTCAATTTCATTTTTCTTTTATTCCATTCCTGTAAGTGATAAAATCAATAATATTCATTTAATGAATTGCTCTTTAGATAAAATTTTATTTATCATTGCTTCTGATGATAAAATTGAAGAGTTCATAATAAAAACTCAAGAAGATATTTCTGATGAGGAACTTCAGAAGATAAAAATAGATCTTTTAAAATATCTTGAATACAATGAAGATGAGTATATAGAAAGATATTCAAAAATCTATCCGCTATTTATTGGTGAGATCAAAAGGATTTTGAAAGAAAGAAAAAAAAGAAGAGAACTGGGTGAGATTTATATAAAAGGAATTAAAAATATTTTATCTTATGATGATATAAAGAAATCTAAAGATCTTGAAATGTTAATATCTTTAATCGAAGATAAAGATAAAGCAATGTCTCTTGTTAATTTTCTATCTGAATTTAAAGATTTGTTGATATTGATTGGAAATGAGTTTCCAAAAATGTCCCTTGAAAGAACAATTTTAATAGATTTACCATATATAAGAGAAGATAATGTTGAGGGTGGGCTTGGATTTTTCACACCAAATAGAGTTAATTTTGAGTACCTATTTAAAATTTTAAAACAACATGCCCTTGAAATGAAAGAAATGTTGGAGAAAATTTAGTGCACCAAGTTTTTATTCCATATCATAATTTAAAGAAGAATTTCGTTGTAATAGATGGTCAAGATTTTCATCATCTTGTTAATGTTTTAAGAGTTAAAGTTAATGAAAAGATATTTATTGTTGTCGATAAAGGAGATAGATTCATAGGAAAAGTTAGTTCAATTGAGAAAAATAGATTAATTTTAGATTTAATAGAAAAAATAGATGAAAATCATGAACCAATTTTTAATTTATATTTAGCCCAATCAATTCCAAAAGGAAAGAAAATTGAAGATATCATAAAATATGGAACAGAATTAGGAGTAAAAGGTTTTTTCCCTGTAATTACTGAAAGAACTATTGTAAGATTAAATAAAGAAAAAATTGAAAGATTAAAAAGAATTGCAAAAGAAGAGGCTCAAGTTTCAAAAAGAGATAATATTCCTGAGATATTTGATCCTATAGATTTTAATGATTTAATAAATTTATCTCAAAAATTTGAAAAAAAATATATTTTCTGGGAATTAGAGAGTGAAAATTTTGTTGATTATATAAATATTAAAAAAGAAGAAAATGTCATAATCCTTGTTGGAAATGAAGGTGGATTTAGTCTTGATGAGGTTTATAAAGCTAAAAAGACTGGTTTTATTTCTATTTCACTTGGAAAGAGAATATTAAGATCGGAATTGGCTCCTTTGGTTATTATCTCTCTTGTTCTTTATAAAGGTGGCGGATTCAACATATGAATTTAAAAATATATATAAAAACTTTTGGTTGTAAAGTTAATCAATATGATTCAGAATTAATTAAAGAAAACCTTAATATAGATCCAAATTTTAAATTAGTAAATAACTATTTTGATGCTGATTTATTTATTATTAACAGTTGTTTTGTTACTGAAAAAGCAGAAAATGAAGTTATAAAAGAGGTAAAAAAACTTTCAAAACTTGGTAAGGTTATAATAACTGGATGTTTTAATAAGACTTTAAATATGGATAATGTTTATTTTTTAAATCTTAAAAATAGACTAAAGATAAGGGAATTTATTTACGGAATTTTTGATATGAAAGTTGAGGGAAAGATTTATAAAAATAAAATAGAAAATTTTTCCAATAGAACAAGAGCATTCGTTAAGGTTGAGGAAGGTTGCGATAAATTTTGTTCTTATTGTATTGTTCCATATTTAAGAGGAAGAGCAAAATCAAGAGATATTGAAGAGGTAGTAGATGAGGTTAAAATGTTAATTGAAAATGGTTATAAAGAAATTGTTTTAACAGGAACCGAACTTGGTTATTTTGGCTTAGAGAGAGGAGAAAGTATTGTAACTTTACTTAAAAAATTAATTTCCATAAATAAAAATTTTAGAATAAGATTATCTTCTATCGACCCTGAATTTTTATCCGATGATATTATATATTTAATGAGAGATAATGATAAAATATGTCCTCATATACATTTACCATTACAAAGTGGCAGTGATAGAATTTTAGAAAAAATGAGAAGAAGATACAATGTATCATATTATCTTGAAAGAGTTAATTTTTTTAAAAAGAATGTAAAAAATGGAACAATAACAACAGATATAATTGTTGGATTTCCTTATGAAGAATATGAAGATTTTGAAAAAACAGTTGAGATTTTAAAAGAAGTCAAATTTTTAAAATGTCATATTTTCCCTTATTCGAGAAGAGAAGGTACATTAGCAGCAACATATGATTGTAAAATCAACAAAAATATAGTTATTGATAGATTAAAAATTATCAATGATATTGCAAATAAAATCAGAAAAGAGGTCATTGAATCATTTAATAATAAAGAATTTATCTTACTTACAGAGAATAAAAAAGATGGAAAATTATATGGATTTACTGAAAATTATATAAGAGTTTATATTGATGATAAGTTTGATAGAAATAACTTTTATAAAATATATTTACAAACAACTAAAAATAATGTAGAATATGGAATAGTTTTAAATGAATTTTATTATTCCACTATAGAAGGAGGTGAGATTAAGGAATGCCAGCAGTTCATAGAAGAGAAGGCGAAGATTTAGATAGTTTGATTAAAAGATTTAAAAAAGAGTGCGAAAGAGAAGGAATTCTTTCTGAGATTAAGAAAAGAGAATTTTTTGTACCACCATCTGTTGAAAAAAGAAGAAAGAAAGGAAAAAAGAGATAATAGGAGGTGATTAAGTTATAGAACCTTCGGAACTTAAAGAAAAAAAGTTTTATCCTTTCTTGAATGACGAAGAAGCAATATCTATTTCTGGATATTATTTTGATCTTTTTTCTGAACTCGAGAGAAATTTTAATGTAAAAATTAAAATAACAAAAGATGGATTACATTTATATTCATCAAATAACTATCCAGATTCTCTTGATCAATTTTTGCAGGATATAATTGATATTAAAAGAAACAGAAATATATTACTTACAAAAGAAGAGATAAAGAAAAGCATCTCATCAATTAAAAGCGATGATTATAATTCGATTAGGGATCTATCAATTTTTGCAGGATATAATTGATATTAAAAGAAACAGAAATATATTACTTACAAAAGAAGAGATAAAGAAAAGCATCTCATCAATTAAAAGCGATGATTATAATTCGATTAGGGATCTCTTTACTGATGTAGTTTTTGTTTCAAATAAAGGAAAAAAAATAAAACCAAAAAGTGAAGGGCAGAAACTTTATGTAGAACTTATCAGGAAAAAGGATCTTGTTTTTTGCATAGGTCCAGCAGGTTCAGGAAAAACATATCTTGCTATTGCTTCAGCGTTAAATTATCTAATAGAGAAAAGAGTTGAGAGAATAATTTTAACAAAACCAGTGGTTGAGGCTGGGGAGAAACTTGGTTTTTTACCTGGAACTTTTTTAGAAAAAGTGGATCCTCATTTTAGACCTTTATATGATGCTTTGTACGATCTTGTTGAAGTTGATAAAATAAATAGGTATATTGAAAATAATATTATTGAAATAGCACCTCTTGCTTATATGAGAGGTAGAACTTTAAATGATTCATTTATTATTTTAGATGAAGCGCAAAACACTACATATGCTCAGATGAAAATGTTTTTAACAAGAATGGGGTTTAATTCAAAAATTGTCGTTACTGGAGATATAACTCAGATTGATCTTGAAAAACCACAGGAATCAGGATTGGTTAAATCATTGGAGATACTTGAAAAGATTGAAGATATAGGAATAATAAAATTGACTAAAATAGATATAGTTAGACATCCATTAGTACAGAAAATAGTCGATTCATATGAAAAATTTGAAAATATTAAAAAGAAAAATAAAGATTAATAAAGAAATTATTACTATAAAATTACCTCTTTTTATAGTGATCTTAATTTTTCTATATATATCTTTCATACCAACTTTTATATTTATAAGGAAAGGTACAAAATTAAATAAAGATTTAGTTTCTCCAAAAACAATTGAAATTATTGATGAAGAAGCAACTCAAAAAGAAATTGAAAATGCTTTATCAAAAGCACCTATATTTTATGAATATAATCCTGATATTGATAAAGAGGTTTTAAATAACTTTGAGGAGTTATCAAATTATCTTAAAAATTGGAGAGAGGGCGATAAAGAGGCTCAACAAAAAATATACGATAGATTTGGAATTAGTTTTGATACAGATTTTTTGATATATATTAGGGATTTAAGTTTATCAAGATTTAATTTTTTAATTGAAAACACACGCTCAATTTTGACCTATTTGTTATTCAATGGTTTTAAATCTGAAGATTATAATAGATTGGTTGAAAAAATAGATGCTAATTTGCTTAAAAATTTATCTATAGAAGAGAGAAATATTTCTATAGACATAATTAAAAACATAATAAAACCAAATTTAATTATTAATAAAGATTTAACTGAAAAGAAGAAACAGGAAATAATTAAATCCATAAAACCTATAACAGTGAAAATAGAAAAAAATGAAATTATTTTTAAAAAGGGAACAATAATCGGTGATGAAGAGTTAAAATTATTAAAAGATTATAATCTTATTTTTACCCAAAATGATATTATCAAGATAATATTAATAATATTTGCTTCCATTACATTAACCTATTTATTATTCACTGTTTTAAATAATAAAAAAAAGATCTCTAAAAAGGAGATTCTATATTTAGTTATTATAATTTTTGTCTCACTTTTAATTGGTAAATTAATTAAAAATCCATATCTTGTTCCAATTTTTTTAATTACAAATTTATTAATTTTATTTTTTGATTTTTCAATATCTATTTTATTTTTAACTTTAATTTTTATTTTTTACTCAATCTTTTTTATTAATTCATTTTTATTCATTTTAATTTCCTTTTTTATATCTATTGTTTTTTCAATTAAAGTAAAATATATAACCAGTATTAATGATTTTTTAAAAATTGGACCAATTGCTGGTTTATTTAATTTATTAAATCTTCTTTTCTTTTCTTTTTTAACAGACTCTTTTTCCCTTTCAAATATATCAATTCTAAATTTTATCTATTCATTTTTAAATCCTATAATTTCTATTCTTATTCTTGTTGGAATAGTTCCTTTTATAGAAAAAGTATTATCGAAGACCACCTCAATAGGTTTAGTTGAACTTTTAAATATTAATAATCCATTATTAAAAGATTTTATAATAAAAGCCCCAGGAAGTTATCAACATTCAATAATAGTAAGCACACTCTCACAAGTTGCTGCTGATAGTATTGGAGAGGATCCACTTGTTGCGAAAGTTTGTGGTTATTACCATGATATTGGTAAATTAATAAGACCTGAATTCTTTATAGAGAATGATAGTCTTGGTGTTAACCCACATGAATCAATATCACCTTCTTTATCTGCATTGATTATAATATCTCATGTAAAAGAGGGGGTTGAACTTGCAAAAAAATATAATTTACCAAACATTGTCATAGATTCAATTAAAGAACATCATGGTACAAGTTTAGTATCTTATTTTTATACTAAAGCGAAAGCAATTGATTCTGAAGTAAAAGAAGAGACATTTAGATATCCAGGTCCTATACCATCTTCAAAAATATCAGGAATAATAATGCTTGCTGATTCAGTTGAAGCATCTGTTAGAGGGGAAAGGGTTGATCAAAAAGATGAATTGATGAAATTTATAGAAGATATTATTGATTCGAAAATTGCTGATGGTCAACTTAACAATTCTGAACTTTCATTTAAAGATATAAACAAAATAAAGGAATCTTTCAATAAGGTTTTATTTTCCATTTATCATGAAAGGATAAGTTATATTGAAAAAAATAGAGATATTCGAGAAAAAAAATAAAATACCTTATAAAAAATTTCTAATTAAAAAATTAGTAAAATCTATATTAGAAAAAGAAAATATAATAAAATATGAAATATCAATTGCATATTTAACAAAAGAGGATTTAAGAGAAATAAATAAAAAATATAGAAAAATAAATAGAACTACTAATGTTTTATCCTTTTTATATGAGAAAAAAGAGGGAATATTCGGGGAAATAATTATTTCAGATTTCCATGTTATAAATAAAAAAGAAGATTTCTTAAAATTGTTGATACATGGTTTATTACATCTTATTGGATATGATCATAAGTATAAGAAAGACAGAATTGTAATGTTAGAAAAAGAAAGATTTTATTATAATTTTATTAAAAATGAAAAATAGAAATTTATATTTAAGTTTTAAAGCAGCCATTAGAGGTTTAATTATAGCCTATCTATCTCAAAGGAATTTTAGAATACAGGTTTCATTTGCTATTCTTGTTATATATTTTGGAATAATATTCAATGTTGGAATTTTAAATATGATAATTTTAATTTTTACAATATTATTAGTTCTATCTTTTGAACTAATCAATACCTCTATTGAACTTCTATCAGATAAAATTGAATCTAAATATGATATTCTGATTAAAAATTCAAAAGATATACTTGCTGGTATGGTTTTACTTGCTTCTATTGTTTCAATTATAGTGGGATTTATAATATTTTTTAAATATATTAAATATTTAACTTATAAATCAATTATTATTTCCTTAATTATTATAATATTACCCAGCCTAATCAAATCTAATAATGATATAATTAATAAAAGAGGTGAAGAGTAATTGGAAGATATTAATATATTATTAAATATCTTATGGATAATTATCCTCATAATTTTATCTTTTATTTTTTCAGCAGCAGAAACCTCTTTTATTGGTTCTTCAGATATAAAATTGAAAAATATGTCTGAGAATAAAAATAAAAGAGCAGAAAAATTGTTAAAAATTAAAGAAAAACCTGAGAATTTCATAAGTACAATAATTATTGCTAATAACTTTGTAAATATAATGGCTGCTTCAATTGCTACATATATATCTATAGAGATTTTTAAAAAGGGTGCTTATATTTACTCTTCATTAATTATGACTCTTATTATTGTTATTTTTGCTGAATTATTACCTAAAACACTTTCTTCATATGATCCTGAGAATTATTCTCTAAAACTTTTTCCAGTTTATAATTTCTTTTCAGTAATTTTAAAACCATTTTCAGATTTTTTTAATTTTTTAATTTTGGGAATAGTTAAAATATTTGGAAAAAGTTTGGAAAAGGATACAAAAATTGAAGATGCTGAATTTAAAACTTTTCTTTCAATGAGTAGCGAGAGTGGAACAATTGAAGAAGAGGAAAAAGAACTTATTGAAAGTATTATTGAATTTCAAGATAAACAAGTTTATGAGGTTATGGTTCCAAGAGTTGATGTAGTTTTATTATCAATAGATACTCCCTTAGAAAAAATCATTGAAACCATTGTTTCAACAGGACACTCAAGAATACCTATTTATGAAGGGAGTATAGATAACATTTTAGGAATTCTTCATGTTAAAGATCTTATTAAATTAAGTTGCTTAAAAGATTTTAATATTAAAGATTATTTACATGAACCTCTTTTTGTACCAGATACAAAAAGAATTGGAGAACTTTTCAAAGAAATGAGGAAAAAGAAAACCCATATGGCAATTGTTCTGGATGAATTTGGTGGATTTGAAGGAATAGTTACAATGGAAGATCTCCTTGAGGAAATAGTTGGTGAAATTCAAGATGAGTATGATCTTGAAGAAGTTCCTTATAGGAAAATAAATGAAAAAGAGTATATAATTGATGCTAAAGTATCAATTGATGATGTTGAAGAAATTTTAAACTTAGATCTTCCAAATGATGATTATGATACATTTGGAGGCTTTTTTCTCGATCTTTTAGGTCATATACCAAATAAAGGTGAAAAAGTGTTCTATAATAATATATGTCTTACAGCAATTGAAGTTAAAGGAAATAGAATTATTAAAATTAAAGTAGAAGTGACTGATAAAGATGAAAAAAAGTAAAATTGAAGAATTGATTGTTTTAGCCAAAAAAGCAAGCATGAATGCTTATGCTCCATATTCAAAATTTTATGTAGGAGCAGCATTGCTTACAAAAAATGGTAAAATCTTTACAGGTTCAAATATAGAGAATGCAAGTTATGGTGCTACTGTATGTGCTGAAAGAGTCGCAATTTTTAAGGCAGTTTCAGAAGGTGAAAAAGATTTTGAAAGTATAGCAATATATACAAATAGTGATAAATTATCATTTCCATGTGGTATTTGTAGACAGGTGATGAGTGAATTTTCGAATGATTTGATTATAATTTTATCAAATGAAAGAGAAAGAAAAATTTATACATTAAAAGAAATTTTACCTTTTCCTTTCACAAATAAGGATTTATAACTTAGGAGGTTTTTATGCGTAGAGGATTTATTGGCGGAAATTGGAAGATGAACAAACTTCTCAAAGATGCCAAAGAAACAGTTGAAAATTTAAACAAAAGTCTTGCCTTATCAAGAGGTATTGACATTGTAATTTTTCCACCTTTTACATTAATTTATTTTTTAAAAGACATTATAGATGTGCCAAATATTTTTATTGGCGCACAAAACATGCACTGGGAAGAAAGTGGTGCATTTACAGGAGAGATTTCTCCTTCAATGTTAAAAGATTTAGGAGTTGAATATGTTATAATTGGCCATTCTGAGAGAAGACATTTATTTGGTGAAACTGATGAGATGGTAAATAAAAAACTTATTTCAGCATTAAAATATGGTTTAAAACCTATATTATGTTTAGGTGAGACCATAGAAGAAAGAAAAAAAGGCATTGAGAAAGATATTATAGAAAATCAATTTAAGCAGGATTTAAAAAGAATTCCAATGCATTTTCTTGAAAACATAGTTATAGCATATGAACCTGTTTGGGCAATTGGAACAGGTTTAAATGCAACACCAAAAGAAGCTGAAGAGATGCATAAATTTATTAGAACTCTTATTGAAAAATATGCAAACAAAAATTTAGTAGATAATATTAGAATAATTTATGGAGGCAGTGTAAGAGTTGAAAATGTTGAAGAGTTATCTTTAGAGGAAGATATTGATGGTTTTCTTGTAGGTGGAGCATCTCTTAGAGCAGATTCTTTCTCAAAAATTATTGAAATATTTAATGAAGTGAAAGGATTTTAATATGAATAAACAAGAATTGGCAAAATTAATAGATCATACATTATTAAAACCTGATGCTAAAGAAGATGATATAAAAAAATTATGCGAGGAAGCAATAAAATATAAATTTTATTCTGTTTGTATTAATCCTTGTTATATTGAATTAGCAAAAAATTTTCTTAAAAATAGTGATATAAAAATTTGTACAGTTATTTCTTTTCCTTTAGGTGCTTCAACTACAACTATAAAGATTATTGAAGCATTAGAAGCAGTAAAAATTGGTGCTGATGAAATAGATATGGTTATGAATATCGGGATGTTTAAATCAAAAAAATATGATTATATTTATGAAGAGATTTCCTCAATTAAAAAGATAATTAAAGATAAAATTTTAAAAGTAATTATAGAGACAGCAATTTTAAATGACGAAGAGAAGATAAAAGCATCAGAAATAGTAAAGAAATCTGGTGCAGATTTTGTTAAAACTTCTACAGGTTTTTCTCAAGGAGGTGCAACAAAAGAAGATATCTTATTAATAAGAAAAGTTGTTGGAGATAATTTTGGCATAAAAGCCTCAGGTGGCATTAAAAGTTATGAACAGGCAATAGAACTTATAAATGCTGGAGCAACAAGAATAGGTTCATCTTCATCAGTTAAGATTATTGGCGAATAAATGGAAATAATTAAATTAAAAGGTTATATTTTAAAGAAATTACCAATTAAAGAAGATGACTTATTAATTTTTCTTTATACAGATACTCTTGGAAAGTTAGTTGTTAAAGCAAAAAGTGCAACAAAAATTAATAATAGATGGGCAAGGATAATTGAAACTTTAAATTTAATTGATACAAATATTTATAAAAGAAGGGATTATTTTTATCTAACAGAGTCAAAAATAATAGACTCATTTTTTCCAATTAAAAGAGATCTTGATAAATCAATTCTTGCATTTCACATTATTGATTTGATTGATAAAACACAAATTGATAATAATCCAAATATAAATATTTTCAATTTAATTACAGAAACACTTAATCTAATAAAAGAAAACAATAATTTAGATTTTATTCTTTTAAGTTTCATTTTAAATTTATTAAAATTTGAAGGTATTCTATTTTCTTTAGACAAATGTGAGATATGTGGAGAAAATCTGTCAAACAATATTTATTTTGACCCTAAATATGGTGCATTTTTATGTGATAAAGATAAAAATGATTTATCTATAGTAACAAATAAAGAAAAAATTTTAAATTTGGAAAATTTTATTGAATACAAACAGAAAAACTTTTCTTTAAATAAAGACGAGATATTGAATATATTCAAGATCTTAAATCATATTTTATTAAAAAATTTTTCTTTCACTCTTTCAGATGAAATTTTAATTTCATATATGTATAATTAGTAAAAAGGAGGAAGATTTGATACCAATATCTGATATTAATCCAAGAAGAAAGTTTCCATATGTTACAGTGGGATTAATTATAGTTAATACAATCATTTTCATTTATCAAAGTTTACTTAAAAATCCAAATGCATTCATATATAAATATGCATTAATCCCTAAAAATTTGTTTACATTAGGCGGATTTGAGTATTTAAAATTGATTACCTCAACATTTTTACATGGAAGCCTTCTACATATAATCGGAAATATGCTTTATTTATGGGTTTTTGGAGATAATGTTGAAAATTATCTTGGTTCTTTTTTCTTTTTTCTTTTTTATATTTTAACAGGCTTAATAGCAGGTTTAACTCATGCTTTAATTTATTCAAGTTCGAATGTTCCAACTATTGGTGCTTCAGGTGCTATAGCGGGAGTTTTAGGAGCTTATTTTTATCTATTTCCAAGAGCAAAAGTTCTTGCATTTGTACCAATTTTTTATTTTTTTACAATAATACCCGTACCTGCATATATTTTTTTAGGAATTTGGTTTATTCTACAACTTATACCTGGATTTGTATATTTTGGTAAATCAGGAACCGGTGTTGCTTTTTGGGCACATATAGGTGGATTTTTAGGAGGAATAATTCTTATTATTTTATTTGGTGGAAGAAGAAAGAAAAACTATTATCAATATTTTGAATGATGAAAAAGACTAAAATTGTTGCTACTTTAGGACCTTCTACAGATAACGAAAAAAAAATAAAAAAATTGATTATTGAAGGTGTTGACATATTTAGATTAAATCTATCTCATGGAAAAACTTCTTATCATAGAAACTTAATCAATTTAATAAGAAAAATTGATAATAAAATTCCAATATTAATAGATTTAAGTGGTCCAAAAATAAGAATAGGAAATTTTGAAAAAGATAAGATCATTTTAAAAAAAGATCAAAAATTTATTTTAACTACAAAGAAAATTATGGGTGATGAAAATTATGTATCTGTTTCCTACAATGATTTACATAAAAGAGTAAACAGAAATGATTTAATACTTTTAGATGATGGGAAAATTAAACTTAAAGTAATTGATATAGATGATAAATCAATAATTACAAAAGTTATAATTGGTGGTGAACTTAGTAATAATAAAGGTGTTAATATAATAGGCAAGAATTTATTAATTCCTTCATTAACAGATAAGGATAAAAAAGATGTAGAGTTTGGCATTGAAGAAAAAGTAGACTTTATTGCTCTCTCATTCGTAAAAAGTCAAGAGGACATTCTTGAATTAAGAGATATATTAAAAAAAAGAGACTATCAAATACCCATTATAGCAAAAATAGAAAAAAGAGAAGCAATAAAAAATTTAGACAAAATAATAGAAGTATCAGATGGTGTTATGGTAGCAAGAGGTGATCTTGGAGTTGAGATGCCTTTAGAAGAGGTAAGTTTATTACAGAAAAAAATTATAAAAGCATGTTTACTTAAAGGTAAATTTTCAATTTTAGCAACTCAAATTCTTGACTCAATGGTTGAAAGAACTTCACCCACAAGGGCAGAAGTATCAGATATAACAAATGCAATTTTTGATGGGGCAGATGCTTTAATGTTATCTTCAGAAACTGCAATAGGTAGTTATCCAGAAATGGTCATCAAAACAATGAGAAAAATCTCTGAAAGAGTTGAAAAGGAAATTCCGTATGAAGATATGATTTTGTCTATGGAAAAAAATATTAAAGATGATCCTCTTTTATCAATTTGTTATGCTGCTGTTTTATTATCGATTAAAGTAAAATCAAAAGCAATTGTTGTAACAACTGAAACAGGTAGAACTGCAATAAATGTATCAAGATTCAGACCTAAAAATCCTATTCTTGCTCTTACTCCAAATGATAAAGTAATTAAAATTTTAAAACCATATTGGGGAATAATACCAATAAAAACAAACAGATTTTATACACAAGATGATATAATTAATTCAATAAATAGAGAAGTTAGAAAATTAGCTTTTATGAAGAAAGGAGATTTATTTATATCTCTTTCTGGAGTTATACCAGGATTACCTGGAGGAACAAATATTATAAAGGTAGATAGAATATAAAATGGAAAACAGAATATTAAAAAAAAGAAAAGAAATAGAAAATTTAATACTGATTTTAATATTTTTACTTTTTTTATACACTCTTTTAGTTCCTTCAATTAAATTAATAAAACTTTATTTAGATTTAAAGAAATTAAAGAATGATATTTTAACTTTGAATAGTAAAATTGAAAAAATAGAAAAAGATATTGAATTTTATAGTTCAGATGAAGGATTGGAAAGATGGATCAAGGAAACTTTTAAACTAACAAGCGATAATGAAAAAATATATATATTTACTGATAATTAATTTGACTCACAAATAAAAAATTAATATAATAAACAAAAATGGAAAAGTTATTTTTGATTGATGGAAGTTCTCTTATATATAGAACTTATTTTGCCTTACCTCCTCTTTCTAATTCAAAGGGCGAACCTACAGGTGCTACATATGGATTTATAAGAATTATTTTAAATTTGCTTGAAAATAATAATATAGAATATATTGGAGTTACCTTCGATAAAGGTGTTGCTCAATATAGAATTGATAAATTACCTTCATATAAAGAAAATAGACCAAAAGCCCCTGATGAGTTGTCAATTCAGAAAGAAAGAGTAAAAGAAATTTTAAATTATCTTGGTATTAAAGTTCTTGAATACCCGGGATTTGAAGGAGACGATATTATAGGTACTTTAACAAAAATTGCATCTAAAAAGAGTTTTTATACTATTATTGTAACAGCAGACAAAGATTTACTTCAATTACTTTCTGATAAGTGTGAAGTAGTTTTGACCAAAAAGGGTATAACAGAACTTGTTAAATATACAAAAGAAAAATTCATTCAAGAATATAAGATTGAGCCTTCAAGATTGCCTGAGATAAAAGCACTTATTGGAGATCCTTCTGATAATATACCAAATGTACCAGGTATAGGAGAAAAAACTGGTATAAAATTATTACAGGATTATAATTCATTAGAAGATCTTTTTAATAATCTTCCTTCTGGAAAAATTGGTGAAATAATAAAAGATTATAAAGAGCAGATATTAATATCAAAAGAAGTTGCGAAAATAAAAGATGATATGATTTTAAATATTGAAATAGAAGATTTAAAAAAGAAAGAAGCCGATGTCCAAAAAATTATTAATGTTTTTTCTGAACTTGATTTTAGATCTCTAATTGATAAGTTTAAAATTAAAGAACAAGAAATAGATATAAATTTAATTGAAAAAAATGACCTTTTTAAAAGTAATGAAATCTCATTTATTGGGAAAAACGATAAAATAATTTTTTTTAATGGGAATGGTTTCTTTATTGGCGATAAAAATTTACTCTTAAGTTTAAAAGATAAAAATCTATACACTCACTCTTTTAAAAATTTACTAAGTTCCATTTATCCAATACCTGAAATTAAAAACATTTTTGATACTGAACTGGCAGCATATTTATTAAATTCAAATAGGAAAAATTATGAATTATCAACCCTTTTTCCACTATATCTTGGGAAAAGTATAGATTTAGATAATGAGTATTTGATTGTAAAAAATCTTATTGATCTTGGGAAAGTTTTAAAAAATGAAATTTTAGATCAAAAACTTATACATCTTCTTTATGAAATTGAACTACCACTTTCTTATGTTTTAAGTGAAATGGAAATATATGGTGTGAAGGTTGATAAGAAAAAATTAATTTCAATAAGAGACGATTTAAAAGAAAAGATAGAAAATTTAACAAAAGAAATATCAGAATATGCAGGTTTTCCTATTAATCCTCAATCTCCAAAGCAGGTTAGTTTTTTACTTTATGATAAACTTGGTTTAAATAAACTTAAAAAAATTAAAACTGGTTATTCAACTGATCAAGACACATTAATAGAACTTTTAGATTTGCATCCTGTTGTATCTAAAATTATGGAATTCCGAGAGTTAAATAAATTATTAACAACATATTTTAATGTACTTCCAGAACTTGTTGATAATAGTGATAGACTTCACACAAAATTTATACAAACGGGTGCTTCAACTGGAAGAATTATTTCTAAAGAACCAAATCTACAGAATATACCAATTCGAACAGATTTAGGCAAAAAAGTTAGAGAATCTTTTATTGCTGAAGAAGGATATATTTTAGCCTCTTTCGATTATTCACAAATAGAATTGAGAGTTCTTGCTCATTTTTCAAAAGATCCGTATTTAATTGATTCATTTGAAAAGGGGATAGATATTCATAAAGAAACTGCAGCAAAACTATTTTCTGTACCAATTGAAAATGTAACAGAAGAACAGAGAAGAAAGGCAAAGACAATTAATTATGCAATTTTATATGGCATGAGTTCTCATGGTTTATCTTCAGAACTTAAAATTTCAGAAGAAGAAGCAACTACATATATAGATATATATTTTAATAAATTTAGAAATGTGAAAAAATTTATTGATACTATTATTGAATGTGCAAAAAAACAAGGTTATGTTGAAACGATTCTTGGAAGAAGAAGGTATATTCCTGAACTTGAATCTAAAAATAAAAATATTCAAAAGTTCGGAGAAAGAATTGCTATAAATTCTCCAATTCAGGGATCTGGAGCAGATATTATAAAAGCAAGTATGATAAATGTATATAGAAAGTTAAGAGAAAAAAAATCAAGAATTGTTTTACAAATTCATGATGAACTCCTTGTAGAAGTTCATAATGATGAAAAAAATGAAGTTTTAGATATTGTTAAAAGAGAGATGGAAAATAGCATTAAACTTGATGTACCAGTAAAAGTTGAAGTTGGAACTGGCAAAACATGGCTTGAGTGTAAGAAATGAGAATTATAGGTTTAACTGGAAATATAGCATCAGGCAAATCTAAGATAAGTGAATATTTAAAAACAAAAGGATATAAAATTATTGATGCTGATTTAATTGGCAAAACAATTCTTGAAGAAGATACTATTAAAAATAAGTTAGTAAGATATTTTGGAACAGAAATTTTGAATGAGGATGGATCTATAAATAGAAAAAAGTTAGGTTCAATAGTATTTTCTTCAAAGAAAAATTTAGAAAAATTAAATAGAGTCACTTTACCAATTTTATCTAAAAAAATTAGAAAAAAGATTAATGAATATAAAAGAAAAAAAATAAAAATAGTTGTTCTTGATGCCGCAATATTGATTGAAGCAAAATGGAACAGGATAGTTGATGAAGTTTGGGTAGTTTATACAAATCCTGAAATTCAGTTAGATAGGTTAATGAAAAGAGAGAATTATACAATTGATGAAGCCAAAAATAGAATTTTCGCTCAAATGGATATAAATGAAAAATTAAAATATGCTGATGTAATTATAAATAACTCTTATGAATGGGAAAAAACAAAATTACAGATTGATGAGGAAATTGAAAGATTAAAATCATATGAAACTAAGCTACTCAAAAATTAAAACTTATTTAGAGTGTCCACTAAAATATTATTTTATTTATATTTTGAATTTAAAACCAAAACCAAAAAGTTATTTATCTTTTGGCAAAACAATCCATTCAACTCTTGCTGAGTTTCATAAATTACCACAATATCCATCTTTTGATGAATTAAAGAAAATATATGAAGAAAAATGGATAAATGAAGGTTTTTTAGATAAAACAGAAGAGGAAAAAGAATTTAAAAAAGGTTTGTTACTTTTAAAAAAATATTATACTAAAAATATTTTTAATTATAATAAGGCTTATCTCGTTGAAAAGGAAGTAAATTACAATATAAAAAATATTTTAATAACAGGTTTTATTGATAGAATTGATAAGTTTGAAAATGAATATGAAATAATTGAATATAAGACAGGTAAAAATAGTATCGAATATAATTCAATTGGTTTGGTTGATGAAAACAATCTCTTACAGATGTCTATATACTATCTTGCTTTTAAATCTCAATTCAAAAAACACCCAAAAAAGGTATCAATTTATTATCTCTCTCTTGATAGAGATGAAAAATTTAATTTAAATCTCAATAATGATATTTTTAAAGAAACTATTAAAGTTATATTATATGTTAGTAATAATATAATAAATAAAAATTTTTATAAAAAAGAGAATGAATTTTGTAAATATTGCGATTTTATGAAGGAGTGTAATGAATGGAAAAGATAAGAGTTAGATTTGCTCCATCACCAACAGGTCTTTTACATATTGGTGGTGTTAGAACAGCATTAATAAATTATCTCTTTGCAAAAAAAGAAAATGGAACTTTTATTTTAAGAATTGAAGATACTGATAAAGTTAGATCTACTGAAGAATCTACAAATGCAATAATTCTTGGATTAAAGTGGCTAAATATTAACTGGGATGAAGGTCCTTATTTTCAAAGTGAAAGATCAGAATTATATATAAAAAATCTTAACTATTTAATTCAAAATGGATATGCATATCCATGTTTTTGTAAAAAAGAAGAACTTGATAGAGAAAAGGAATTAGCCTTACAGAGTGGAAAACCTTATAAATATTCAAAAAAGTGCAAATATCTTACAGAAAAAGAAAGAGAGAAAAAAATTTCAAATGGTGAAGATTTTGTTTATAGATTTAATGTTGAGCCAGGGATAATAAAATTTTATGATTTAATAAAAGGAGAAGTTGTTTTTGATAACGAAATTCTTGATGATTTTATAATATTCAGAAGGGATAAAACTCCTGTATATAACTTTTCATGTGTAGTAGATGATATTGACATGAAAATAACTCATGTAATTAGAGGTGAAGATCATTTATCTAATACTCATAAACAAATTTTAATATATAAGGCATTGAATAAAGAGATACCCAATTTTGGTCACCTTCCTTTAATGTTAGGTAAGGATAAAGAGAAATTATCTAAAAGGCATGGTTCTGTATCAATTGAAGAATTTATGAAAGAAGGATATTTACCAGAAGCAATTTTAAATTATCTATTTTTGATTGGATTTTCAATGAAAGATAATAGAGAAATTTTTACTATGGATGAAATGATAAAAGAATTTTCTTTTTCAAGAATATCAAAAAGTTCTCCAGTTTTTGATCATGATAAATTAAAATGGTTAAATAGTTATTATATAAGAAATTTATCAGATGAAGATTTTTATAATAAAGTATATAATTTTATACCAGATGATTTAAAAAAGGAAAATAAGAAAAATTTAATAAAAATTTTAAAAGAAATTAAATCAAATTTAAAAACTTTAAGTGAAATAAATAATTTAACTATATATTTTTATAAAGAGCCTGAATATGATGAACAAGAATTAAAAGTCATTAGAAATAATAATAAATTTATAGATTTTGTAGATAGTTTTTTAAAAATCATTAATAATATTGAACCTTTCGAAAGTTCTTTAATAGAAAGTTATATAAATTCTATTATAAAAGAAAAGGGGATATCCTTAAAAGATATTGCTCAACCCTTAAGATATTTACTTACAGGTAGATATGTATCTCCTGGAATTTTTATTTTAATAGAGTTACTGGGAAAAGAAAAAACAGAAAAAAGATTAAGAAATATATTATGGTAAAATTAAATTAGAGGTGATAATGCTTTGTGATATTTGTAAGAAAAGAGAGGCTAATATATTTATAACACAGATAATCAATTCAGAGAAAAAAACTCTTTATATATGTGATATATGCGCTTCAAAACTTGGTATAAAGGGAATATTAAAAGAATTGAATATACCTTTTGATGAGAATATTTTAAAAAAATTTTTAGAATTAATGCCTGGTATGATTGAAGAGGAGAAGAAAGAAAAAAGTTGTTCTATATGCGGATTAAAATTCAAAGATTTTGAAAAGAGTGGATTTTTAGGATGTCCAAATTGTTATAAAACTTTCAAAGAAGAGTTAAGGCCTATTCTTTTAAATTTACATGGCAATGTTAAACATATAGGTAAGAAAAAAGGTGAAAAGTTCACATTAGAAACATTTTTTGAAAGTGAGTTGAAAAGATTAAAAAGAGAACTTGAATATGCCATAGAAGAAGAAAGATATGAAGATGCTGCAAAAATTAGAGATAAAATCAATGAATTGATAAAAAATGATAAAAACAATAATTAAAAATTTGCCTAAATGGATAAACAATTATGGAGCAGAGGGGGATATAGTTATAAGTAGTAGAATTAGGATTGCAAGAAACCTTAATGATTTTAAATTCCCTTTTAAAGCATCAATAGATGAAAAAAAGTTGATAATTGATAAAATTTTAAATGTTTTTAAAAACTCAGATTTTATTTCAAGATTTAACCTGATAGGTTATAATTTATTAGATTTAAGCGATATAGAAAGAAATGCACTTGTTGAAGTGCATTTATTATCTTACCAATTTATAATTGATCCATATTATAAATATTTTTTTATAAATGAAGATGGCGATATATCAATAATGATAAATGAAGAAGACCATTTTAGAATTCAATATTTAAAAGAAGGTTTCTCTCTAAATGAAGCAATGATTTTTATCTATAAAATTGTAGATGAATTAGAAAATAATCTTGATTTTTCATATCAGAGCGATTTTGGTTATCTAACAACTTGCCCAACAAATCTTGGTACTGGATTGAGAATATCCATACTTTGTCATTTACCTTTTTTAAGTTATAGTGGAAAAATAAGAGACATAATTGATAATAGTTCTAAATTTTCAATAACCTTTAGAGGTTCATTCGGAGAAGGTACAAATCCAGTTTCATCTTTATATCAGATTTCAAATTCGACAACACTTGGCAAAAGTGAAGAGAATATATTAAATATGATTTCAAAATTTGGGAATGAAATTATCAGGATTGAAAGAAAAGAAAAAGAGGTAATTATCGATAAATATAAGTCAGAAATTTTAGATAAAATTGGAAGAGCCATCGGTGTTGTTAAATATTCTAAAAAGATTGATTTTGATGAGGCTAATGAAATTTTATCCTGGTTGAGAATTGGAGTCATAATTAAATCATTAAATATACCATTGAGTTTAATAAACCAACTTATTTTAAAAATTAGACCCAATCTAATGAAAATTGAGTTTAATACAACAAATGATGAAGAGATAGACAAATTGAGAAGTGATTATCTTAAAAATGTTTTAGGTGGTTTGATATGAGCAAAAAAGAGATTAAATATAGATGTAGAGTTTGTGGATATGAATCTCTTGTTAAGATGGGGAAGTGTCCAAATTGTGGTTCATGGGATTCTTTTGAAGAGATTGATCAAGCTAAAAAACAACTTAATGATATTAATTTTAAATTAATAGATATAAAAACTGAGGATTATGTAAGAATTAATTCTGGTTTTTCTGAATTAGATGAAATTCTTGGTGGTGGATTAATGAAAGGTTCATTAACATTAATATCAGGAGAACCCGGAATAGGTAAAACTACCTTATTATTTCAAATAGCATTAAATATTTCTAAAGAAAAAAAAGTTGTATATATTTCAGGAGAAGAATCTAATTTGCAAATTTCTGCAAGAATTAAAAGATTAGTTAATGAAATACCTGAAAATCTATTTTTTGTTTATGAAAATGATATTCAAAATATTATAGAAATAATTAATAATATCAAACCCGATGTTTTTGTAATTGATTCAATTCAAGCAATTAAAACTGAAGATTTAGATTCATCATCTGGAAGTCCATCTCAGGTTAGATATATCATAGATTTAATTGTCAATCTAATTAAAGAGAATAATATAACTGGTTTAATTGTAGGTCATATAACAAAAGAGGGAGATATTGCAGGTCCAAAATTACTTGAGCATATTGTAGATACTGTTTTATATCTTGAAGGAGAAAGATACCAATTCTACAGGATATTAAGATGTAAAAAAAATAGATTCGGTTCTACACAGGATCTTGCAATTTTTACAATGGAAGAAGAGGGTTTAAAAGAGGTAAAAAATCCGTCAACTCTTTTTCTATCAAAAAGAGATAAAGAAATACCAGGAAATATTATTGTACCAGTAATAGAAACAGGTCAAAAGCCATTACTTGTTGAAGTTCAAACCTTAGTTATACCAACATATTATCCACAACCAAAAAGAGTAAGTGTTGGTATAGATTTTACACGGGTTTCAATTATGATAGCCATACTTGAAAAACATTTAAATGTTCAATTGTTTAAATATGATATTTTTGTAAATGTCACAGGTGGTATAAAAATAGAAGAAAGATCTTCTGACTTACCTTTAATTTTATCAATATACTCATCAATATATAATATCCCTATTTCAGGTTATGTCTCATTTGGAGAAGTTGGTCTTGATGGAGAGATAAGAGCAGTATCACTTATGAAAAAAAGAATAAATGAATCTATAAAACTTGGTTTTAAAAAATTCATAGTACCAAATTTGTTAAAAAATGAGTTAAAATTAAATAAGGAGGTTGAGTTAGTTTATTTAAGTAACATTTTAGAATTAAAAGATGTATTTTTAAAAAAAGGAGTTTAATATGAAAAAATTTTGGATTTTTTTTAGGATTTTTTTCTCCTTTTTAGGTGGCTTTATAGGATTATTTATAGGGTTTAAATTTTTAAAGTTTTTAATTAATTTAACAAAATTAAATTATATTGTTATTTATATTTTCTTCTTTCTTCTTTTTTTCTTTCTATTTTATTTAGTTTATCCATCATTCTTTAAAATTCTAAAATTTATTGGAATAGAGATAAATAAATTCCTTTCAGGGTTATCTTTACCTGAACTTTTTTTAGGACTCTTTTCTATTTTAATTTCTCTTATCATATCTTTTCTTTTATATTCATTAATATCAAAAATTCCTGTAATTGGAGTTTATTTAGGAATATTTATAGGATTATTTGTGTTTGGTGTTGTTGTTTGGGCAATATTAAGTAGAAAAAATGAAATTCTTGAATCTATAAGAAATATTGGAAAGGGAGGAGAAGATAGAGTATCAAAAGATAAAGAAAAGAAATTATTTAATAAATATCTTTTAGATACATCAGCAATAATAGATGGAAGAATTCTGGAATTAATTGATTTAAATTATATTGACGGAAGAATTTATATACCTACATTTATTCTTGAAGAACTTCAACTTGTTGCGGATTCAGAGGATTCCTCTAAAAGAATTAGAGGTAGGAGAGGACTTGAAGTGCTTGATAGATTAAAAGATGAATATCCTGAGAAAGTTAAGATAATCGAAGAAAGAGGCGAACTTTTGCCAATAGATACTAAATTAATAGAATTATCAAAAAAAATGAAAGCCAAAATAATTACAACTGATTACAATCTATCGCAAGTTGCAAAAACAAGAGGTGTACCAGTTTTAAATATTAACGAACTATCTCATGCTTTAAGAAAAATTATTTTTCCAGGTGAGACAATTGAAATAAAGATTATTAAAGAGGGTAAAGAAAGAAATCAAGGAGTTGGTTATTTAGATGATGGAACAATGGTTGTAGTTGAAGAAGGAAGATTTCATATTGGAAAAAAAGTTTTAGTTGAAGTTACCTCTATTTTACAAGGACCTACTGGAAGTATGATTTTTGGAGATTACATAAAAAATGGTGGGGACAATAATAGTTGGAGGAGGTAAAAGTAAAAGATTCAAAGAAGATAAAATATCTTATCTAATAAATGATAAACCGCTAATTTATTATACAATAATACCTTTTATAAAATCAAAATTAATAGACGAAATTGTAATTGTTTTATCAAAAGATAATTATGTAAAAATTAAAAAATATATAGAAAATTTAAAAAAAATTAAAGATATTGTAATTGGAGGTAAGGAAAGAAAAAATTCTGTTATTAATGGTTTAGAATGCTTTTTAAACTCAAATATTAATAAAGTACTTATTCATGATGGTGCAAGACCAATTGTTAAATCCGAATTTATTGATGACATTGTATGTAAGATAAGTGATGAAAAATGTATTGTTCCAGTAATTAATGCTAATGAAACTATAAAATATAAAAAAAGAGAAAAAATTAAAACTTTAAATAGAGATTTTTTATACATTGCACAAACACCACAGGGTTTTCCTTTCCCAAAAATATACTATCTACTTAAAAAATATGAGAATAAAAAATTATATGATGATTCAATGGTTTTTGAATTAGAAGGAGAAAAAGTTGAATTATCAGAGGGTGACCCATCTAATATTAAAGTTACTTATAGTAATGATATAGTTGAAGTGATAAATTATATTAAGGAAAATGAGAATAGGTATAGGATTTGATTTTCATATAATTAAAAAAAATTTACCATTGATGCTTGGAGGAATAAAATTATCTGAAAAATACGGTCTTTTTAGCAATACAGATGGAGATGTTTTAATTCATTCTATTATTGATGCTATTTTAGGTGCAATTGGTGAAAAAGATATTGGTGAAAAATACAATGAAAATTGGAAAGGAAAAAGAAGTAGTGAATTATTAATTGATACAATAAATTTGTTAAGAGAAAAAAACTACAGAATTGTAAATATAGATTCAATAGTAATAATTGAAACAGTAAAAATAAGCGATTATAAAGATAAAATTAAAGAGAGTTTATCAAATATAATTGGTATAGAAAAAGAGAAAATAAATATAAAAGGTAAAACTATGGAGAAAGTTGGATTTATAGGTCACAAAAAAGGTGGCGCTGCTTTAACAGTTGTATTATTAGAGTGAATTTTTAATTATCTTTTTTTAAATTTCTTTTTTTGTTAATTATTTTAATTAAATCGTTTACTTCATAAGTATTTATAATTTTTCTATCCTCTAAAAGAGCCCTTTTGGCTATGTTAATTCCATATTGATTAACAAAACTTAATTGTGGTGCAAAATGGGAATCTGAATTTATTGAATACAATACATCAAATTTACTATTTTCAAATATTAAACTTGAATATAAATCAAGTCTATCAGGAGAAGAATTTATCTCTATAATTGTACCTGAATTTACAATTTCATTATAAAAATCTATCCAATCTATCTTCATTTCATTTCTTTCCGAGATTTTTCTCCCTGAGGGATGACCAATTATCGTGACATAAGGATTTCTTATGGCATTTATTAATCTTTTCATATTGGATTTTAAATCTTCATTAAAGTTATTATGAACTGATGCAATAATATAATCTAAATCTTTAATGACATATTCATTAATATCAATTGATCCATCGTTTCTTATATTTGCTTCAATTCCAAAAAATATTTTTATATTATTAAATAATTTTTCTATTTTCCTTAATTCAAGTCTTTCTTTATATATTCTTTTTTCGCTTAAACCTTTAGCAAATTTTAAATCTTCTGCATGATCGGTTATTCCTATATATTTATAACCAAGATCTTTACTTTCTCTAACAATTTCGTAGATTGATGATATACCATCAGAATAATTAGTATGTATATGCAGATCTCCCTTAATATTATATGTTAAGAAATTCTTGTCTATATTGATATACTTTTCCCAATATTCTCTAAATTCTGGTGGTATATATGGTAAATTAAATAAATTAAAAATTTGTTTTTCATTATAATTTAATTTTAAATATTTAGTTGGCAATATTTCTATTCCCAAATCTTCACTTTTTTTAAAAATATAATTATTTAAACTTTTAGGTCCTGTGAAGTAGAATAAAGCAGAATAGAAATATTCTTCAGGACATATTAAAATACTAATATCTATTTCAGAATTATTAATTTTAAAGTTGATAAAATCACCTTTTTCCTCAAAATTTGTAATTACTTGTATTTCTCTTAATTTATTTTTCATTTTTTGTGAATCATTATTAGCGCATACTATATTTAAATTTGATACTACCTCTTTTCTTCTTCTAACACTTCCTGCTTTTTCAACAAATTTTGAATTTAGATCTAATAAAATTTCTTTTATATAATTGAAAATTGAATCTGCATAAGAAATACTATATTCTTTTTGTAATTTATAATAATAATTTAAATTTTTACTTATCAATTCTTCACCCTTTTCACCGATTGAATCAATATGTCTTAATTTTTTCTCTTTAATTGCTGATTTTAAAGAATATATATCCATAATATTAAATTCTTTATATAGTTTATATAATGTTTTCATTCCTATTCCAGGAATTTTTAATAATTTTAATAACGATGGAGGAATATCTTTTGATAAAATTTCAATATATTCACTCTTTCCATTTATAACAAGTTCTTTAATAATATTTTTAATTTCTGGTCTATCTGTTAAATATTTTTCTATTCTATCAAGATTTGATTTATTTAATTCAAAAGTTAATGATTGAATAGTATATGCAACTATTTTGATATCAGTTATAATATGCTTATTATTACCCTTGAATTCAAGTATTTGACTTAATTTATATAATTCATTTGATATTAAAAAATTACTGTTCAATCTTTTTCCTTAATATCCCATTTAACTCTTTTTCAACTCTTTTTTCTATTCTTTCTATAATTGGCAAAATATCATCATCTTTTAATGTTTTAATGTTTGAATTAAAAATTAAAGTGAATGCTAAACTTTTATTATTTTTTCCTATTATTTTTTCATCTTCATAAATATCAAATAGTGATACTTTATATAAAATTTCACCACCTTCTTCTTTTATTATTTTTAATATTTCTGAAGTTTTTATATTCTTGTTTAGAATCAAAGAAATATCAAAAGTTAAAGATGGATATTTAGGTATTTCTTTATAATAAGTTTTAATATTAGAATAATTCAATAGTTTTTCAAAATCGAGTATAAATGTATAAACCTTTTGTTCGATTGATAAAGGTGATAAAATTTTTGGGTTTATTTCACCTATTTCACCTATTTCTTCATTGAAAACAATAATTTTTCCATATCTATAAGGATGAAAATATTTTTCAGGATTTATATTAACTATATTGAATGAATCAATTTCTAATTCTTTAAAAAGATTTTCCAATACACCTTTGAGATAAAAATAATCATAATCTTTGTCTTTTTCTCCCCAATATTTTTCAATTCTTTTACCTGTAATCATTGCACAGATATTTTCTTTTTCTATAAAATCATTTTTATCAATATAATATATTTTACCGATTTCAAAAATAGCAAGATTTTTATTTCCATTTTTGATATTTCTTTCTACCACTTTTAATAATGGCGGAAGTAAAGAATTTCTTAAAACATTTTGATCATTTCTAAGAGGATTTAATATTTCTATTGGTTTTTTATTAATGTTAAAGTCAGAAATAAAATTATTGTCAATTAATGATAAAGTAATAACTTCATAAAAGTTTAATGAAGTTAGAATATCTTTTATCTTTCTATTCAATTTTTTTACCTTATCTTCTTCATAAGAATCAACTTTTGATAAAGGAATAGAATATTTTATTTTTTCTATACCATAATACCTAATCACTTCTTCTATCAATTCTATTTCAGTTTTAACATCAGGTCTGAAATATTTACTTTTAAATATGGAATAATCTTTATTTCTTTTTATTAATTCAAAACCTCCCTTTATTAAAGAATTTATTATATCTTCATCACTTAAATTCAAACCTAATATTTTTCTTGTTCTATCATACCTGATTTTAATATTCTCTTTTACATATGGTTTTGGATATACATCTATAGGTTCAAAAACCTCTTTACCTTCAAATTTTAAAGCACACATTAAACCAATTGATTTCACATTTTCAATATCAATTCCTTTTTCAAATCTATTGCCTGCTTCAGTTTCAATTTTTAATTTTCTCTTTGTCTTTGATATTGATTGAGAAGAAAAACATGCTGACTCTAAGAAAACATTTCTTGTATTTTCATTAACCTCGCTATCTTTTCCACCAATAACACCTGCTATTGCAAGTGGATTATTTATATCACATATTAATAACATACCCTCATCCAATTCTCTTTCTTTTCCATCGAGAGTTATAATTTTTTCTTTTGCTTTGGATTCTCTTACAATGATTTTATTATCTATTTTATCTAAATCAAAAGCATGTAAAGGCTGACCATATTCATACATAATAATATTTGTCCAATCCACGATATTATTAACGGGTCTTAAACCAATTGATAATAACTTCCTTAAATTGTTAATTGAGGATGGTTTAACATTGACATTTTTTATTATTATTCCTACATATCTTGGACAAAGTTCACTATTTTTAATTTCTATTTTAAAATCAATTTTTTTTAAATTCAATTCTTCATTTAAATCCAATTCTATTTTTTTATTTATTCCAATATCATATCTTTCAAATTCATCCGCTAAGCCCTTTAAACATAAAACATCACCTCTATTATAGGTTTTAATATCAAGAATTGTATCGTTTAACCATAACAAATCTATAAGATTTTCACCCACTGGTGTATCAAAAGGTAAAATAAAGATACCACCTTTTTGTTTTTCAGATAAATTTTCTTCAGGTATTCCAATTTCATCATAAGATAATAACATCGCCTCTGATAAGATGCCATTAAATTCAACTGGTTTTACAATAGTGGGAACTATTTCCTTTCCATTTGCTTTTAAAATAGTTTTATATATTTTTCCTCCATTTATTACAACTGGAACTATATCTTCTTTTTTAATATTTTGTGCCGATGTAACACTATTAAATATTTCCCCCTTAATATCTATTTTACATAGATTCAAATTATCTGAAATTTTTTTAATGTCTAAAACTTTTCCAGAAAAACATTTTTCAAGTATACTCTTCTTTGATGTTATATTCTCTATCTCAATTCCTCTTAATAAGCAAATTTCTTCAATTTCAGATAGATTTTTATTAAATTCAAAAAATTCATTGAACCATTTAAGTGAAATTTTCATAAAAACTCCTTTAAAATTGGTTTAAAAACCTTATATCATTTTCATAAAACAATCTTATATCTGAAATTCCATATTTAATCATAGCTACCCTTTCAACTCCAAGGCCAAAAGCAAAACCCTGCCAGATTTCTGGATCAATTCCGACATTTGATAAAACATTAGGATGAACCATTCCAGCGCCTAAAATTTCTACAAATCCAGTATATTTACAAACATTACATCCTTTTCCTTTACAAACAGAGCATGTAGCAGACATTTCAATACCTGGTTCAACAAATGGAAAGTATGATAAAACAAATTTTGTTTTAGTTTCTTCTCCAAAAACTCTTTTTGCAAAAAGATCTAATATTCCCATTAAATCAGAAAGTGATGTATCCCTATCGATCATTAAACCCTCTATTTGATAAAAAATTGGTGAGTGAGTTGCATCAAAAGGATCTCTTCTATAACATCTGCCAGGAGCAATTAATCTAAAAGGAGGTTTCAATTTTTCCATTGCTCTTATCTGTACAGGCGAAGTATGAGTTCTTAATAATAATCCATTTGGTAAAAAAAGAGTATCCCACATATCTCTCGCAGGATGGTATTTTGGAATATTAAGCGCTTCAAAGTTATAATAATCTGTTTCAATTTCAGGACCTTCAAAAATTGAAAATCCCATTTTTAGAAAAACATCTATTATTTCATCTTCTACCTTTGTAATGATATGTTTTTTTCCTAAAATTACCGGATATCCAGGTAATGTCTCATCAATTTTCTCTTCTAATAATTTTTTAATTTCAGTATCTTCTTTTATTTTTATTTCTATTTCATATAATTTATCTTCAATCTCTTTTTTAATTTTATTTATACTTGCACCATATTCTTTTTTCTTTTCAATATCAGTTATATTTTTAATATTTTCCATTAAGTTTTTAATAATACCCTTTTTACCAAGATATTTGTTTCTAATCATTTCAAGATTATCAATATTTTTAATTTCTGATATCTCTTTAGTAAACTCTTTTATTAAATCTTCATTCATTAATATCTCCTTAAATATGTTTGCATTTATTATAACTAAAATTGTATAATATTTTCAATGGAAGAAAAGAAAGTCAACTTTAAGTCAATTGGGAAAAACATATTGCTATCATTTTCTTTAACTATTTTAATAGTTTTCATATTAGTTATAGTTTCTAAAGGTGGTAATTTTTTTGAAGCTTTTTTAGAAATTAAACCTATTTTTTTGATAATAGCATTTGCAATGGTAGGTTTTTCTTGGCTACTTGAAGCGGCTCAAATTATCTATTGTGCAAGACTTTTGTCAATTAATTTATCAAGAAGAGAAGCAATAAATCTTGCACTTATTGGTAACTTCTTTTCTGCTGTTACTCCATTTGCAACTGGGGGACAACCATTTCAAATGTATTTATTAAATAAAAATTCCAATGTTGAATATGGAAAAAGTGCTTTTTTTCTTATAGTTAAAGAAATTATAGCCTTTATAGTAAGAATTAGTTTATTTATTGCTTGGCCAATTTTTATTACTTTTTTTAAATTTGAATATTCATTACCATATGGAGTAAATCTTGCTATTAATATTGGTTTGATTTTTTATTTTTTGATTTCAATTTTAATTGTAATAGCACTTATTAATACGAGAAAATTGGCTAATTTTATTCAAATGATAATTAAAAAAATATTTCCTGCAAGAATTTCAACAAAAGTAAATGATGAAATAGAAAAAAATATTCACCTTTTTGAAGAGGGAAAGAAAGCATTAGATAAAAGCAAAATAAAAATACTTTTATTTATATTTTTCTTAAGTTTAATTCAATGGTTAAATTCATTATTTTTACCTGTTGTCCTTTTAAGAGGGCTTGGTTCTAATTCACCTATATTTTCTATTATATTTGTAACAATTATATTCCTTCTATCAATTGTATATGTACCAACTCCTGGTACATCTGGTGCTGCAGAACTTGGTATTGCTTTTCTTTTTTCAGCATTTTTACCAAGACAACCATTAATAGTATTTATCTTATTATGGAGATTCTTCTATTACTATATAAATATTATCATTGGAAGTTTCTTCGTTTTTAAAGAATTCATATCAAAAAGAAAAAAAATCAAAAAATAATATTTATAAGACTTCTTCAATTATTCCCCCACCAAGAACTTTTTCATTTTTATAGAAAACAGCAGATTGACCTGGAGTAATTGCAAATTCATTTGATTTCAATTTTACCTTCACTAAATCATTCTTATACTCAACTATACAATCTATTTCTTTACTTTTATATCTTGTTTTAACTTTTGCTCGAAAAGAATTTCTATTTATATCATAAAGCCAATTTAAATTTTTAACTATAAATTCATTTTTCATTGTATAAATTTTTTCACCAACATAAAGTATATTGTTTTTTGGATCTATCTTTACAACATATAGAGGTTCGTTCCATGAAATATTTAAACCCTCTCTTTGTCCAATGGTGTAAAAATAATATCCTTTATGTTTTCCCAAAATTTTACCTTTTATATGTACAATATCTCCTTTAATCTCTGGAAGGATATCATTTAAAAAATTATCCTTTTTATTAACAAGAAAACACAAATCCTGACTTTCTTCTGGAATTTTTTCATATAATTCTAATTTTTTAATTTCATTTATTACAAATTCTTTTTTATATGAGCCAAGAGGAAAAATAATTCTATTTAAATATTCTCTCTTAATTCTATAGAGCATATAAGATTGATCTTTTGATTCGTCAACTCCTTTTAATAAATAAAATTTTCCATTTTTATCTGATACTCTCGCATAATGACCTGTTGCAATATAATCACCTTTTTTAATTAAATTTTCGAAAATCAATTTAAATTTTATTTTTTCATTACAAAGCACACATGGGTTAGGTGTTCTACCATTTTTATATTCATCAACAAAATTATTAATAATTTCTTTTTTAAAATCTTCTCTTACATCTATTATTTCCAATTTTACATTTAATTTTTTAGTTATATTTATTACATTTTCCAGGTTACAGCATTTTAATGAACAACCATCTTTTGTATCAAATAATATTAAAAAAATAGCAGTAATATCAGAAAATTTTTTTCTTAAAAGATAAAGTGAATATGTTGAATCAACTCCACCTGATAAACCAACAAAAATCATCTATTATATTTTATAAACTCTTCATTAAAAAGTAAAATTTAAAAAAATTTCATACCTCTTGACAAAATCAACTTTTCTGTTAAACTAATCAAATAGTGTCTTTAAGTATTTTTTAGTTAAAGAACTTTGAAAAAGTTTGCATCAAATTACTTGACAAATTGTAATTTGATGTTAAAATTTAAAAATGGAGAATTATCTTGAACTTTGAAAACTAAGCAGTACATGTTTATACCGTACTTGTCAGGATTCAAACTTTTTCGAAATTAATTTTAATAAGTTAACTTTGAAGAGTTTGATCTTGGCTCAGGATGAACGCTGGCGGCGTGCCTAATGCATGCAAGTCGAGCGGCAACAGATCCTTATCTCTGATAAGGATGCTGGCGAGCGGCAAACGGGTGAGTAATACATGGGTAACCTGCCCTAAAGAAGGGGATACCCCACCGAAAGGTGGTTCAATACCCTATAATCTTCAGAAAGGAAGCTTTCTGAAGTAAAGATGGTAAGGCAACTTACTATCGCTTTAGGATGGGCTCATGGCCTATCAGCTAGTTGGTGAGATAATAGCCCACCAAGGCAAAGACGGGTAGCTGGCCTGAGAGGGTGATCAGCCACATTGGGACTGAGACACGGCCCAAACTCCTACGGGAGGCAGCAGCAGGGAATATTGGGCAATGAGCGAAAGCTTGACCCAGCGACGCCGCGTGGGTGATGAAGGCCTTCGGGTCGTAAAGCCCTTTTCTAAGGAATGAAGGATTATATTCTGAATAAGAATATAATCTTGACAGTACCTTAGGAATAAGCTCCAGCCAACTACGTGCCAGCAGCTGCGGTAATACGTAGGGAGCAAGCGTTATCCGGAATTACTGGGTGTAAAGGGTGTGCAGGCGGTTTGATGAGTTAAATGTCAAATACCACTGCTTAACAGTGGAAAGGCATTTAATACTGTCAAACTAGAGGACGAAAGAGGGAAGTGGAATTCCCGGTGTAGCGGTGAAATGCGTAGATATCGGGAGGAACACCAATTGCGAAGGCAGCTTCCTAGTTCGCTCCTGACGCTCATACACGAAAGCCAGGGGAGCAAACCGGATTAGATACCCGGGTAGTCCTGGCCCTAAACGATGGGTACTTGGTGTTGGAAGGGTAATTCCTTTCAGTGCCGTAGTTAACACGTTAAGTACCCCACCTGGGTAGTACGGTCGCAAGGCTGAAACTCAAAGGAATTGACGGGACCCCGCACAAGCAGCGGCGCATGTGGTTTAATTCGATGCTACACGAAGAACCTTACCTGGGCTTGACATGTATGTGAAAAAGGATAGAAATATCCTTCCTCTAAGGTTTATACCTTAGACACATACACAGGTGCTGCATGGTTGTCGTCAGCTCGTGTCGTGAGATGTAAGGTTAAGTCCTTGAACGAGCGCAACCCCTGCCCTTAGTTGCTAACAGGTTATGCTGAGGACACTAAGGGGACTGCCGTCGACAAGACGGAGGAAGGTGGGGATGACGTCAAATCCTCATGGCCTTTATGTCCAGGGCCACACACATGCGACAATGGTGAGGACAATGGGATGCAAAAGGGTAACCTGGAGCAAATCCCCAAAACTCACCCCAGTACCGATTGAGGGCTGCAACTCGCCCTCATGAAGCTGGAGTTGCTAGTAACTGTGGGTCAGCTATACCACAGTGAATACGTTCCCGGGGTTTGTACACACCGCCCGTCAAACCACCCGAGTTGGTTGCACTCGAAGTCGCTTACCCTAACCTGCAAAGGATGGGGGCGCCGAAGGTGTGGCCAATGAGGAGGGTTAAGTCGTAACAAGGTAGGTGTACGAGAACGTGCGCCTGGATCACCTCCTTTCTAGGGAGCTATTTCTTTGAGGTATATACATGTACTGCTTAGTTTTGAGGGTTTAAGCCCTCTTTTTTATCTGAACTTTGAAAATTGGTATTTTAATTCTGATCTCTCAACTTACCTAAGTCAAGGAACTAAGGGCGTATGGTGGATGCCTTGGCACAGGAGGCCGATGAAGGACGCAGCAAGCCTGCGATAGGCTTCGGGTAGCTGCAAGCAAGCGTTAATCCGAAGATTTCCGAATGGGGTAACCCGATATTCCTGTTAAAGGAATATCATCTCTACTTGAATTCATAAAAGTAGAGAGGGTAAGCAGGTGAAGTGAAACATCTCAGTAACCTGAGGAAAAGAAAGAAAACTCGATTCCCCCAGTAGCGGCGAGCGAAAAGGGAAGAGCCTAAACCAATCAAGTGTTAAAGCCTTGGAGCGTTGCTTGATTGGGGTCGTAGGAGTAATTATTCTGGAATTCCAAGATTCCAGGGGAAGTTACAAAAGAATTTCTTAGTTGAATACTATGGGAAGAGTAGCCATAGAAGGTGACAGCCCTGTAGACAAAAGAAATTCTCTTCCTTAATTACTCCTGAGTACCATGGGACTCGTGAAATCCTGTGGGAAGCAAGGAGGACCACCTCCTAAGGCTAAATACCTCCGTGACCGATAGTGAACATAGTACTGTGAAGGAAAGGTGAAAAGAACCCCGGAAGGGGAGTGAAATAGAACCTGAAACCATATGCCTACAAACCGTGGGAGGACTATGTTAAGATTTTCTTAACAGTCTGACCACGTGCCTATTGAAGAATGAGCCAGCGAGTTACTGGTTATGGCAAGGTTAAGGGATAATCCCGAAGCCAAAGCGAAAGCGAGTCTGAATAGGGCGTTAAGTCATAATCAGTAGACCCGAAGCCGGGTGACCTACCCATGGTCAGGTTGAAGTGAGACTAATCTCTCATGGAGGACCGAACCAGTCAGGGGTGAAATCCTGTTGGATGAACTGTGGGTAGCGGAGAAATTCCAACCGAACCCGGGGATAGCTGGTCCTCCCCGAAATGCATTTAGGTGCAGCCTCAGGTTAAATGAGGAATGGTGGTAGAGCACTGGATGGGCTAGGGGTCCATTGGGCTACCAAACCCAACCAAACTCCGAATACCATTCTTTCTTATCCTGAGAGTGAGAAAACGGGGGAAAAGCTCCGTTTTCAAGAGGGTAACAGCCCAGATCACCCGCTAAGGTCCCTAATGAAAACTAAGTGTTGTTGATAAGGAAGTGGGGTTACTCAGACAGCTAGGAGGTTGGCTTAGAAGCAGCCATCCTTTAAAGAGTGCGTAACAGCTCACTAGTCGAGTGACCCTGCGCCGAATATGTACGGGACTAAGTTTTCAACCGAAGCGGTGGATCAGAATAGAAATCTTTGATTTTTATTCTGATGGTAGGGGAGCGTTCCTATTGCGGTGAAGGTATACCGTAAGGAGTACTGGAGCGATAGGAAGTGAGAATGCTGGCTTAAGTAACGAAAAGAAGGATGAGAATTCCTTCCGCCGTAAGTCTAAGGTTTCCTGGGGAAGGTTCGTCCACCCAGGGTTAGTCGGTCCTAAGTTGAGGCTGAAAAGCGTAGACGATGGATAGCTGGTTAATATTCCAGCACTACCTAAGTTTCGTTAAAAGCGAAGGGGAGGTCGAGGAGGATAGGTCTGCAGGGTGATGGAATACCCTGTCCAAACCTGTAGGTGGCATCTTTAGGCAAATCCGAAGATGCATTAACACCAAGAGGCGATGAGGAGCTGTTGGGTAACCAATAGCGAAGTGACTGATTTCATACTCGCTGGAAAAACCCCGTAGCATTGAAATTTAGGTAACCGTACCGCAAACCAACACAGGTAGACTGGGATAAATGTCCTAAGGCGCGCGGAAGAACTCTCGTCAAGGAACTCGGCAATCTAACCCCGTACCTACGGTATAAGGGGTGCTCTTCTTGGTCTAAGTAATTTCTACCGAAGCTAAGAAGAGTCGCAGATAATTGGCTCGGGCGACTGTTTAACAAAAACACAGGTCTCTGCTAAGCCGTAAGGCTAAGTATAGGGGCTGTGGCCTGCCCAGTGCCGGAAGGTTATGGGGAGGGGTTAGCTTTCCTTGTGAAAGCGAAGCTCCGAACTTAAGCCCCGGTGAACGGCGGCCGTAACTATAAGTTAGACCTTGTAGTTATAAAACCTGGCTATATGCTGGAAAACCCGGCGTATCCTTTGGTACTTATTAATTATAATAAGTGACAATCCATAAGGTGCGGGCAATCAGCAGGAAAGACTTTCAGGGAGATAAGAAAGGAAGGAATTATCTGTGAACAAAAAGAAAATAAAAATTCCACCTAATATTGGATGGTATCTTTCTGGTTTTGCAGATGGAGAAGGTAGTTTCAATGTTTCATTTAGACCTCGAGAAGATTTCAAAAATGGATGGAAGATCTCTCTGTCTTTTAGTGTATCTCAAAAGGATAAAGTTATTCTAACTCTTTTTAAAAGATATTTAGGATGTGGAACCATTAGACAAAGAGAAGACGGAATCTGGTTATTTGAGGTAACAAACATTGAAGCTATTTCAGAAAACATAGTTCCTTTCTTTAATAAGTATAAATTTCTTTCTCAAAGAAAGAAAAAAGCCTTTTCTAAGTTTAAAAAAGTACTTGAAATTATTAAAGATAAAAAACACCTAACTAAAGAAGGAATTGAAGTAGTAGCAAAACTTAGGGAAGAGATAAATTTAGATAACTCAAAGAGAAGATATAATAAGGAGGAAATTATATCATCCCTGAAAGAATCCTCAGAGACTATATGCCAGGCATCCTTGAAAAAGGATGATGATATAGTCCGGTCTCCGTAGCGATACGGAGGATTGGTCAAGATTTGACCAATCACCCTTTGATGAATCAAGAAAGGGTAACATAAACGAACGGTCCTATGGTAGCGAAATACCTTGTCGGGTAAGTTCCGACGCGCATGAAAGGTGTAACGACCTGAGCGCTGTCTCGACGAGAGATCCGGTGAAATAGCAATGCCCGTGCAGATGCGGGCTACTTGCAGCAGGACGGAAAGACCCCGTGGAGCTTTACTATAACTTGGCATTGGATTCTGGCACATTATGTATAGGATAGGTGGGAGACTATGAAACAGGAGCGCCAGTTCCTGTGGAGTCAACCTTGGAATACCACCCTTAATGTGTTTGAATTCTAACACTTGACCCTAATCGGGCAAGTGGACAGTGTCAGGCGGGTAGTTTGACTGGGGCGGTCGCCTCCCAAAAGGTAACGGAGGCGCCCAAAGGTACCCTCAACGCGGTTGGAAATCGCGTGAAGAGTGCAAAGGCATAAGGGTGCTTTACTGCATAGACCGACAGGTCGAACAGTCACGAAAGTGGGGCTTAGTGATCCGGTGGTTGCGCGTGGAAGCGCCATCGCTCAACGAATAAAAGTTACCCCGGGGATAACAGGCTGATCTATCCTGAGAGTCCATATCGACGGGTAGGATTGGCACCTCGATGTCGGCTCATCGCATCCTGGGGCTGGAGAAGGTCCCAAGGGTTGGGCTGTTCGCCCATTAAAGCGGTACGCGAGCTGGGTTCAGAACGTCGTGAGACAGTTCGGACCTAATCCGCTGCAAGCGTTGGAGATTTGAGGAGGTACACCCTTAGTACGAGAGGACCAGGGTGTGGGAACCTCTGGTTTACCGGCTGTTCCGCCAGGAGCATGCGCCGGGTAGTTATGTTCCTATGGGATAAGCGCTGAAAGCATCTAAGTGCGAAGCCCACTCCAAGATAAGATCTCCCATCCTCTGCAAAGAGGAGTAAGGTCCCTGGTAGACTACCAGGTTGATAGGCTCAAGGTGTAAGTGTGGTGACACATTTAGCTGATGAGTACTAATAGACCGAGGACTTGACTTAGGTTAAGTTGAGAGGTCAGAATTAAACTACCAATTTTACAAATAATTGGCTCTGGTGATTATAGCGAAGGGGAAACACCCGGCTCCATTCCGAACCCGGAAGTTAAGCCCTTCAGCGCCGATGGTACTGAGGAGGGAAACCCCTCGGGAGAGTAGGTCATTGCCAGGGCCTTTTTTTATTTTATATTTTATATGACTAATTAAGAATTAAAATATTTATTATGTTAATATATATATTGTGGAAAAGCATTATATATTAAAAAACATTGAAAATATCTTTAAAGAAATACCTGATTATGTTCATTTAGTAGCAGCAATTAAAGGAAGAAATTTAAATGAAATTGAACTCTGTATAAAGGGCGGAGTAAAAATATTAGGAATAAATTATGTTCAACAAGGTGAAAAAATTTATCCATTCATAAAAAATAGAGTAAATTTACATATGATTGGTCATTTGCAAAAAAATAAAATAAAAAAAGCTTTAGACATTTTTGATATGATTCAAACAATAGATTCATTAGAAACAATAAATGAAATTCAAGAAAGATTAAAAGATGAGAATAAAAAAATTCCTATTTTAATAGAAGTCAATATTGCTAATGAAAAAAATAAATTTGGCGTTTTACCTGAGAAACTATTTGATTTTGTTTCAGAATTATCAAAATTTGATAAAATTTTAATTATGGGATTAATGACAATGGGTCCAAATACTCAGGATGAAAATTTGATAAGGAGATATTTTAAAAAAACAAGATATTTATATGAACAATTAAAAAATTTAAAATTCTCAAATTTTGATTTTAAATTTTTATCAATGGGAATGTCTGATAGTTATAAAATTGCTATTGATGAAGGTTCTAATATGATTAGAATAGGTAAGAAAATTTTTTTAGAATAAAATTAATGAGTATATGATAAACTTATATGGAACATTAAACAATAAATTTTTTCTAAAATTTAAAGGAGGCTTTAATGAAAAAAAGTATAGCATTGATACTTTTAATTTTACTATTGATTACATTTAATTATGGATTTAAAAATCAGACAACTAAAATATATATTGATCCTCAAAATATGACTGTTGTATCTGGCGAACTAAAATCTTTTGATATTTTTATAACCAATGTAACAGATTTATACGGTGTTTCCTTTGATATTTCAATTCCTTTATCACAAATAAAAGTTTTAGATTCTTACATTAATCATTCAAAAGAGAGCGAAAAAAATATTTTGAGTAAAGATAATAAAGATATAATTCTTTTAAAAAGTATAAAAGAAAATGAAAATAAAATTGTTATAGGCATTTCAAGAATTGGCCAGGTAAGTGGTATATCAGGTTCTGGTCTTATCTTAAATGTTCAATTTGTAGGAGGAAATACTGGAGTTTATGATATATCTTTACAAAATATCTACCTTTTTGATTCAAAAATGAAACAAATTCCAGTTGATTCAGTAAATGCCAATTGTAAAATAACAGTCATTCCTCAAGATACAACACCACCAACAATAAAATTAACCAAAACACCTTCAGCAGAAACAAATCAAACTTTAAGTCTTGAATTTCAATGGGAAGGTAGTGATGATAAAACACTTCCAGAAAATTTAGTTTATTCATATAAAATTGATGATGGATCCTGGAGCGATTGGAAAAAGGGAACTAAATTTTTAACTCCAAATTTAAAGGAGGGTGATCATACTTTTTCAATTAAAGCAAGAGATGAGGCTGGGAATGAGTCTCAAACAATAATTTATACTTTTAAGATTGATATAACACCACCAAATCTTGAAATAATATCACCAACATCTGGGACAGAAGTTTTAGAAAAAATAATTGAGATTAAAGGAAAAACTGAACCAGGAATCAATGTAAAGATCAAAGATACAATTGTTTCATCTGATCAACAAACAGGAGAATTTAAAATTTCTTTTACACTCGATGAAGGTACAAATGATATTTTGATAACTGCCATTGATAAGGCAGGTAATGAAGCAAGTAAAAAAATAACAATTCTTTATAAAAGAAGAACGATCATAAGACTTCAGATAGGAAATTTAATGGCAGTAATAAATGATAAAACTGTAATATTAGAACTTGCGCCTTTTATAGAAAATGGCAGAACTCTTGTACCTTTAAGATTTATTGCTGAAACTTTTGGAGCAAATGTTGGTTGGGAAGCAAAAGAACAGAAAATTACAATTACACTTGAAAATAAAAATATTATTTTATGGATTGACAAAAAAGAAGCACTTGTTAATAATGAGAGATATTATTTGGAAGTACCTCCTAAAGTTATTGAAATACCTGAAATTGGTGGAGGAAGAACTGTCGTTCCATTAAGATTTGTATCTGAGGCACTTGGGGCTCAGGTTGATTGGGATCCTGAGTTGCAAATTATTACAATAACATATCCAAAATATTAAGGAGGAAAGATGAAAAATAAATTTTTTTCTTTAGTAACAATTTTATTTTTATTAACAACTTCTTTCTTAGGCATAACAAAAGGAATAAATAATCAACAATCAATATGGCCAATGTTTATGAAAGATATCAGGCACACAGGAGTTAGCGATATTACTATAGATCCACTAAAATTACCAAAAAAGGATGATCCAATTGCAAAAGCACAACTTTCCTCTAATTCAAGATCATCACCAGTTGCTGCAAATGGATTTGTTTATGTTGGTGATTATAATGGTTATTTATATGCATTCAGTGTAAATGATGCAAAAAATGTAGTTATTTCTGGTGGAACATGGTTACCAAAATGGACATATCAAACTCCAAATTTAATAACTGGTGCTCCTTTATATAACAATGGAAAGATATATGTAACATCAGGTGGAGATGTAAATAAAAACACTGGTCTTTATGCTTTCAATGCTATTACCGGTGAAAAATTGTGGGAGTTTTCAGATTTTAATTATAGAGATATTTTTAGAGGACAGGCAGAAGGTTCACCTGTATTTGCTGAAGGTAAAATAATTTTTGCTACTAATGGAACTGAATCTTATGTTTATGCTCTTGATGCAGAAACAGGAAATCTTATCTGGAGATTTCCTCTTTCAAACCATGGAGTCAAAGGTTCTCCATGTGTTTTAGGTGGTGTTGTTTATGTTTTAACTTTTGATGGTTTTGTTTATGCAATAGATGTTTTAGGTGGAACTGCTCCTCTTGCATCTTATAAAATTTCTGGTATCACCTCTTTTCAAAATTATTCATCAATTTCAACTGATGGAAATTATCTATATGTGCCAGTTAAATCTCAATATTCCTATGAAAATGGTAAAGTTGTATTTTTAACATCAATTTTAACTTTAGTAAGAGAATTCTCGACAAACAGTCATTTTTCAGCAACAGCAGCAGTTGGAGATGATTCTATTTATATTGGTGATGAACTTGGAAGATTTTATTCAATAGAAAAATCTACTTCTACAATTAGACCAGGTTTTCCATTCCAGGCAGGAGGTAAAATAGAAAGTTCTGCTGCGATATCTGGTGATTATATCTATTTTGGATCTGATGATAAAAAAATATATGGGTTAAATAGAAGAACTGGAGTTAAGTTATGGGAATATGAAACTGCTGGAGAAATTCAATCCTCACCAGCAATAGCAGAGGGTGGAATTTTTGTAGTTTCACAGGATCATTATCTTTATGCATTTTTTGAAAATGATTTTGAATTTAATGTTACTCCAGATAGTGCAGTTACTTATGTAGGAGGCGAAGCAAAATTTACAATAAACATAACTCCTTTTAGTAATTTTTCTGGATCAATAAATCTTTCACTTGAAGGTGCTCCTCAAAATTTAATATATAATTTTGAGCCACAGATTTTAACAAATGAAAATAGAACTTCAACTCTTACTATCAATATAAATGAAAATGTTCCTTCAGGTACATATAATTTAAAAATTATTGGTAAAAGTTTAACCTCAAGAAGAATGAAAGATATAAGATTATCAGTTAATATTGAACCTTATTTTGCTTTAAATGTTTCTCCAGAATCTGGAGAGGTTTATATTGGGGATGAAGTAACTTTTACTATATCATTTACTCCCTATGGAGGTTTTGATGGTGTTATAACTCTTTCTATAGAGAGTCCACCAGAAAATATTCAATATGAATTTAATCCTTCTTCAATTTCATCTACAAATAAAACTTCGCAACTAACAATAAAACCTCTTTTGAATGCAATTATTCAATCATATACTATTAGAATAAAAGGAACAAGTGGAGATAAAGTAAGAACAAAAGATATAACAGTTAAGGTTAAGGAACAGGTTCCAGGCTCATTTACTTTAAATATTCAAAGTGTACTTTCAACTGTATATCAAGGAGAAACAGGAATTTACAGAATATATATGGAGGCACAGGGGGGATTTAATGAAAAGATAAAACTTTCAGTTATTAATCTTCCACCTAATTGTAACTATGTTTTTCAACCAAGTGAAATCTATAGTGGACAAACAAGTACTTTAACAATTAATACATCTTCAGAAACACCCCCTGGTTCTTACCTTATAACTATTGTTGGTAAAGGTGGAGGAAAAAGTTTTACAACAACAATATCTTTAAATATACTTATAAAACCAACTGGTGATTTTAAAATAGAAGTTGAACCACCTATTGAAAGAAATGTAACCACTGGAGAAAGTTTATTCTTTGTTGTTAAAGTAAAAAGAGATAATATTTTTAAAGATGATGTAAACCTTACACTCGAAGGTTTAAATCAACCACTTCCACAGGGATTATCATATAATTTTAATCCTGATAAAATACCTTCCTTTATAGAAGTTAGTTATTTAACAATAGATACATCTCAAATTTTAGAACAATCAACATATACTTTAACCATTAAAGGAGAAAGTGGAGGTAAAATAAGAACTGCAAATATAATAATTGTTGTTCATAAACCAGAAAATACCAATATTACAATTTTACCTTCACAAATTACTGTAAATTCAAATGAAATATTTACTGTTGATATTACAATAAATAATGTTGAGAATATTATATCTTCAAACTTTTTCTTAAACTTTGATCCTAATTTAGTTCAAATTGAAGAAATAAAAGAAGGTGTATTTCTTGGAAGTGATGGTGTAAAACCTATATATTCATATAAAATATTTAATCTTGAGGGATATGCAGTTTTACAGGGAATAAGACCAACACAAAAAGGCATATCTGGAAGTGGTTCATTATTTAAAATTACTTTTAGAGCAATATCAAAAGGAGACCTTAAATTAAAATTTACAAATCTATCATTATATAATTCAACCCCTCTATTTATACCTTGTAAAACTTTTGTAAATGAGATAAAAATTCTTGAAAGTGTCGGTATTTTAGGTGATGCCAATGGAGACAAAATCGTTAATGGTCTTGATTTAATTCTTTTAATGCAAGCCTTTGGTTCAACACCATCAGATCCAAATTGGAATCCAAATTGTGATTTTAATAATGATTTAAGGATCAATGGATTAGATTTAATAATACTTGCTCAAAATTGGGGTAAGATAATACCTTAAAACTCTTGACAAAATGATATTTATAATTTATCAATAAATTAATATTAAAAAAATTCAAAAATTGGAGGTTAAAAAATGGAAAAAAAGAAAGAAGAAGTAAAAAAAGAGGAACCAAAAAAAGTTACTAAGAAGGTAACAAAAAAAACAACTAAAAAAACTCCTGCAAAAACTACAACTAAAAAAACTACCAAAAAAACCGCTTCTAAAAAAAGTAAATAGTTTTTAGGAGGGAGTTAAAAATGGCAGAAAAAAAGGAAGATGTTAAGAAAGTTGTAAAGAAAAAGAAAACTACAAAAAAAACATCAGGGGGAAGATGTAAAACAAGAAAAAAGAGTTAAAATTAATATTTTTATATTCTTTATAATAAATATAATTTTTTATAATATTTTATAAAAATATATCATTAATAATATATTTTATTCATTTCATGATATACTATTTCTGATATTATGAGTCATATTAAAAATATTATTTATAAAGATTTAAATGAGAATCAAAGAAAAGCAGTTCTTCATGTAGAAGGACCATTACTTGTTTTTGCTGGAGCAGGAAGTGGAAAAACCAAAACTTTAACCTATAGAGTCGCATATTTGATTGAAGAGTTAAAGATTAATCCAAAAAATATTCTTGCTGTTACATTCACAAATAAGGCCGCAGAAGAGATGAAAGAGAGAATTAAAAATTTATTGAATAAAAATATTGATTTTATGTGGATTGGAACATTTCACTCTATGTGCGCAAGAATATTGAGAGAAGAGATAAATCACCTTGGTTATTCTAAAAATTTTACAATTCTTGATGAAGATGATTCCATAAAAATAATTGATGAATCAATAAAAAATCTTGATATGCCAAAAAGTTATTTTTCTTCACAAGAAATTTTTAATAAAATCTCATTTATTAAAAGTAGAGGTCTTTTTATAGAAGATTATATTCCAAGAGATGGATATGAAGAAGCAATAAAAAAAATTTTTATAAAATATGAAGAAATTAAAAAAAGAGGAAATCTTTTAGATTTTGATGATTTAATTAATTTTGTAACTAAAATATTAAATGAGAATGACATTTTATCAAGACACTATTCCAATAAATTTAAATTTATTCTTGTAGATGAATATCAGGATATAAATCCTGCTCAACATAAATTGCTGAAGGCAATGACAAAATATAATAAAAATATTTTTGTTGTTGGCGATGATGATCAAAGTATTTATAAATTTAGAGGATCTTCTTCAGAATTAATGCTTTCGTTTAAGGATGATTTTGAAAAAGTTGAGGTTGTTTATTTGTCAGAAAATTATAGAAGCACTGAAACAATTGTTAATGCAAGTAAAAATTTGATAATAAATAATAAAACAAGAGAAGAAAAACCTTTGTATGCTATAAAAAGTGGAGGAGATAAAATTAAATTATATATAGCCATAAATGAAATAGATGAAGCAAGATTCGTTATTAAAAAAATAATTGAATTAAAGGAATCTGGTATAAATTTTTCTCAAATTGCAATTCTTTATAGAACAAATGCTCAGTCAAGAACTTTTGAAGAATCAGCAATAATTTTTAATGTTCCATATAGACTTGTTGGAGGTATTAAATTTTATCAGAGAAAAGAAATAAAAGATATTCTTTCTTATTTAAGAATTATATTGAATGAAAAAGACTTTCTATCCTTAGAAAGAGTATTTAATTTTCCTAAAATTGGAATTGGTGAAAAAACATTTGATAAAATTAAATACTTTCTTGAAAGAGAAAGTTCTTTAACTGAATGTCTGGAAAAAATTCTTGAAGTTATAAATAATAAAAAAATTAATGAAAGCATTACAAAATTCATAAAGAATTATAATAAATGGAAAAATTTACAGGATAATGTATTTGAACTTATAAATGAAATCATAAATGATACACAATTTTTAGAAAATATAGAGGATGAAAAAAAGGAAAATATTTATGAATTTTTTAATATTGTTAAAGAATTTACTGATAGAACAGGAAGCACAAAATTAGATGATTTTTTATCATATATTTCATTGATAAGTGATGTAGATACTATAGATTCAAGTGATAAGGTAACTCTTATGACTGTTCATTCTGCAAAAGGCCTTGAATTTAATACAGTTTTTATTGTAGGTTTAGAGGAGGGTCTTTTTCCACATTACAGATCCTTAATGTCAAATGGAGATATTGAGGAAGAAAGAAGATTGCTTTATGTAGCAATGACAAGAGCAAAAGAGAATCTTTATCTTACATATTCAATAAGAAGAACAAGAAGAGGAGTTCCTGAATTTTTAGATCCATCGAGATTTTTAAATGAGATTCCAGAAGATTTTATTGAAAAAATTTCTATAAATTTAGAAAGAAATTTTGATAAACAAAATTTTTACGATGAAAATATAGAAAGTAAAGAAAATCTGAAAATTGATTATAAAACTGGTGAAATGATTTATCATGATGAATTTGGATATGGTAAAATAATTGAGATTGTGAATGATAAATTAAATCCTTATTTAGTTATTAATTTTGGAAATGAAGGAATTAAAAAAATATCTATTAAATATTCAAATATAAAAAGAGGTGAACAATGAATAATGAATTAGGTTTAATACACTGTTATACTGGTGATGGAAAAGGCAAAACAACTGCAAGCATTGGACTTGCTATTAGAGCACTTGGACATCATTTTAAGGTTGGTTTTATTCAATTTCTTAAAGGGGTTAGTTATTATGGTGAACTTTTTTTCCTCTATAAGTTATATCCAGATTTGCTTATTTTTCATTTTGGAAAAGATTGCCCAAAATCATCTCTTATTAGACAGGGATTTGATAAATGTGATTTGAGTTGTAAATTTTGTTTTATTGATTTTAAAAATCCAACAGAAGAGGATTTAAAACATGTTAAACTTGCCTGGGAAAAAAGTAAAGAAATTTCAAATTTAGTTGATATTCTTATTCTTGATGAGATAAATCTTGTATTAAAATATAATATGTTGCCAATGAATGAATTTTTAGATTTTATAAAAGAAAAACCTAAAAATTTAGAAGTTATATTGACAGGAAGAGATGCACCTAAAGAGGTTATTGAAATAAGTGATTATGTATCTGAAGTAAAAATGATTAAACATCCTTTTAATAAAGGGATATTCGGAAGAAGGGGTGTTGAATATTAAGTGATAATTGCGATTGATGGGCCAACTGCTTCTGGTAAAAGTAGACTTGGTAAAAATCTTTCAGAGAAATTAAAAATTGATTTTATTGATTCAGGAAAACTTTATAGAATTATTGCTTATTTATATAAAAATTCCAATAATAATTTAAATATTTTTTTAAAATCCAGGGATTGGGATTCTGAATTTATAAGGAATGATTTCAATGAAGATGATTTATATTCACCTGAAGTTTCAGATATAAGTTCAAAAATTTCTGTAAACAGAGAAGTTAGGAAAATAGTTACAAATTATTTAAGAAAATTAGGTAAAAAACAAAGTTTGATTGTTGCTGGTAGGGATATTGGAACAGTTGTCTTTAAAAAGGCTGATTTTAAAATTTTTTTAACAGCAGAAGAAAATGAAAGGGAAAAAAGAAGATTAAAACAACTTATTGAAAAAGGTTATTCAAATGATAAGATTGATAGAGAACTTTTCTTAAGAGATAAAAGAGATTCTAAAAGAAAAATTTCTCCATTAAAACCAGCAAATGATGCTTTTATTATTGATAATACAAATTTGAAAAAGGAAGAAACATTAAATATAGTTTTAACAGAGATGAGAAAAAGAGGTTTAATATGAAAAGTTTTTTAAGGAAAATTACATATCTATTTTTATATTTATTTGCAACCATTATGTTTAAACTTTTTTTTAAATTTAAGGTATTTGGAAAAGAAAATGAATTGAAAAATGGTAAGATAATTTTTGTCTCAAATCATTCATCATGGTTTGATTTTCTTTTAATGGCAATATCAGTTTCTCCTTCAAAATATATTCATTTTTTAGCAAAAGAGGAAGTTTTTAAAGGTTTTTTAAAAAAATTTCTTGAATTTATGGAGATAATACCTGTAAAAAGAGACAAAATTGATAGAAATGTTGTTAAACAGGGTATTGCATTTCTTGAAAAAAATGAAAATCTTGGAATATTTCCTGAAGCAACAAGAAGCAGAGATGGAAAACTACAGTTGAATAATTTCCATCTTGGTGCAAGTTTCTTTTCTGTAAAAGCAAATGCTCCAATACAAACAATATTGATCAAAGGAAGTTTTGAAGCCTTTTCAAGGGATAAAAAGCTGCCAAAATTCTTCACAAAAATTAGATCTAAAATTTATCCCCCTATATATCCTCAGAAATATTTAGATAGAGAATTTAATAATGAAACCTTGAATGAGTATAATGAAGAAATCAAAGAATTATTCATTAAAGGATTAAATGAAGATTGGTAATGAAAATAATTGAAGGTAAGTATTTAGGTTTTTGTAGTGGAGTTAACTTTGCTTATAATTTAGTGAATAAAGTTTTAAATGAAGAAAAGGAAGTTTATCTTTTAAAAGAACTTGTTCATAATAAAGATGTAAATTTAGAATTAAAAAAGAAAGGTCTTATTATTGTTGATGAAGTTTCTGAAGTACCTGAAAATAAAATTTTAATAGCGCCTGCTCACGGTATATCTTTAGAAGATGAAGAATTTGCAAAAAAGAAAAATTTAAAAATAATTAATGCAACATGCCCATTAGTTATAAAATCTTTAATTTTAGGCAAAAAAGTTTTAGAAAAAAACGAAAATTTAATAATTATTGGTGAAAAAAACCATCAAGAAATAAAATATTTATATTCACATCTTAAAAGCCCAAAAACATATTTAATTGATTCAAATGATGAGATTCCAGAAATTAAAGGAAAGGTTGGCGTAATTATTCAGACAACTCAAAGTTTTGAGTTCTATGAAGAGATGAAAAAAAGAATTAAAAAAACTAACAAAGAAGTTGAATTTTATAATACTATATGTAATGAAAGTTTTTTAAGACAAAAGGAGATTTATGAAATTATAAAGAAAGTTGATATTCTTATTGTTATTGGAGGGAAAAATTCATCAAACACTAAAAGATTATATGAAATAGGGAATAAATTGATAAAGACATATCAAGTAGAGAATGAAAATGAGGTTAAAAAAGATTGGTTTAATGGAGTTAAAGTTGTGGGAATAATTTCTGGAACATCTACGCCTATGGAAACAATTGAGAAGGTAAAGAAAAAATGTTTAGAGTTGCAATAGTAGGAAGACCAAATTCTGGCAAATCAACTCTTTTTAATAAATTAATAAAAGAGAGTAAAGCAACAACTTTTGAATTACCTGGAACAACAAGAGATTATGTTTATGGAGAAGGTATCATATTTGATAAAAGAGTATCTTTTCTTGATACAGGTGGAATATCTTTTGATGAAGAAACAGAAATTACTAAAAAGATAAATCTTCAAGTTGAAATAGCAATTGATATGTCAGACTTAGTTATTTTTTTAATTGATGGTAGTTGCAATACTATTATTGATGATGATAGAAAAATTGCTAAATTATTACATAAAAAAAATAAAGAGACAATCTTAGTACTTAACAAATGTGATTTAAAAGATTCTTGTTTAGAAGAGTATCTTTATCTTGAATTTGGATTTGGCGAACCACTAAAAATTTCATCACTTAAAAATATAGGTTTAGAAAATCTTTTGAATGAAATTTATAAAAAAATACCAGAAGAAAAAATTTCCTTTGTAAAAGAAGATTTACCTAAAATAGCAATTATTGGAAAACCAAACACTGGTAAATCAACTCTTCTTAACTCTATTTTAGGTTATGAACGCTCAATAGTTTCAGATGAACCTGGTACAACAAGAGATATTATAGAGCATATTGTTAGATATAAAGAAAAAGAATATATTTTTTTCGATACACCCGGAGTAAAAAAAGGTATTTTAAAAGATCTTGATTTTTATGTTAGTTTGAGAGCATTAAAGGCAATGAGAGAAAGTGAAATTGTCCTTTTTCTATTATCATGTGATAACATTTCAAGAACAGATGAACATTTAATGTCTCTTCTTTTAAAAAATAAAAAATCAGGAATAGTTGTAATTAATAAACTTGATTTGATTAATGAGAAAAATTTAAATAAAATATTAAATGAAATTTCATATAGAATAAATGAAATATTATTTTATCCTCAAGTGATGATATCTGCATTAAAAAAAATGAACTTAAATTTGATTTTTAAATTGATTGATATAGTTTATAACAATATTAATAAAGATATTAAAGAGGTGGAGTTAAAAGAATATATATATGAAATTATAAATAGTCATTCACCACCAAGAATAGGTAAAAAAACATTAAAAATTTATGATATAAAAGAATTAAATAAAAATCCAAGAATTATAGAAATGATTATAAATGATAAAGAGTTTTTTAAAAAAGATTATATTAGATATATAATAAATAAAATAAGAGAAGAATTTGATTTGAAAGGTGTATTTATTGATCTAATTTTAAAGGAGAAAAAGAAATGAATATAAGTATTATAGGTGCTGGTGGATGGGGAACCGCTCTTTCTCTTCATCTATATAGAAATAAACATAATATAAAATTATGGTTTCATTCTGAAGAATCATTAAACATTGTTAAACAGAATAAAGAAAATATATATTATTTGCCAGGTTTTATAATACCAGAAGAAATTAAATTAACTAATAATCTGGAAGAAGCAATATCTGATTCAGAAATAATAATTCTGGTTACTCCTTCTCAATATTTTAGAAATGTAATTAAAAAATTACCAAAAGAGAAAGTTAGGAACAAACTTTTTCTTATTGCATCTAAAGGTTTAGAGATGACAAGTGGTAAAAGAATGAGTGAAATTATAAAAGAGGAATTAGTTAATGTTGATTTTGCCATACTTTCAGGACCTAATTTCTCAAAAGAGGTTGCATTGCGTATTCCGACATCATCAGTTGTTGCCTCTAATAGCCAAAAAATTTCAGATACTTTTCAAAGACTCTTGACAAATGAATATTTTAGAGTATATACTTCAATAGATATCATTGGAGTTGAGTTTGGTGGGAGTATTAAAAACTGTCTTGCTATAGCAGCAGGAATTTCTGATGGTTTAGGTTATGGTTCAAATACCAAGGCATCTTTAATAACAAGAGGATTAAAAGAGATGATAAGAGTAGGAAAAAAGTATGGAGCAAATGAAGAAACTTTTTATGGAATTTCAGGAGTTGGAGATCTTGTGGCAACCTCATTTTCTAATTTATCAAGAAATAGATGGTTAGGAGAAATGATTGGCAAAGGTATAAAGTTTAAATATATTTTAGAATCTACAAGACAGGTTATAGAAGGTGTTTATACTACAAAAGTTATATTTGAAAATAATCAAGATCTTTATCTTCCAATTATAAAAGAGGTTTATAGTATTTTGTATGAAAACAAAAATCCAATATTATCTGTTAAAAATTTAATGATAAGAGAATTGAAAAGTGAGGAAAATTAGTTATATTTTTTTTATAAAATATAAAAATTTTTTGAAAGGAGGATTTATTAAATGACAAAACCAGAAATTGTATCTTCTATTGCTGAAAAAGCACAAGTTACTAAAAAGGTTGCAGCAGCAACTCTTGATGCTTTTGTTGAAACAGTTATGGATTCATTAAAGAAGGGGGAAAAGGTTGCACTTGTGGGATTTGGGACATTTGAGGTAAGAGAGAGAAAACCAAGAAAAGGCATTAACCCACAGACCAAAAAGCCAATTCATATACCAGCAAAGAGAGTTCCAGCTTTCCGTGCAGGTAAAGAGCTAAAAGCAGTAGTTCCAAAAAAATAGTTTAATTTAAAAAATTTAAGGGAGAGAAAATCTCTCCCTTTTTTTAATTTCTATTTAAAATTATATATAATTATGATAAAATATAATATAAGATGACTTTAAGAGATAGATTGATAGAGTTGAGAAAAAAATTAGGAATTACAAGAACAGAATTTGCAGCAAAGATAGGAGTTTCTGCTGCATATATCCATATTCTTGAAAGTGGTAAACAGGATATTACTTTAAGAGTTCTTGAAAGTATAGCAAAGTCATTTGATATACCTATGTCATATTTTTTTGAAGATTTTGAGATAGAGGAATCTAATTTGATTAATTTATTAAAAGTTCCTGTAAAGGCTAAGATAGATGAAAATTACAAATATATAAAAGTTGATCTTGGAGAAATATATTTAGAAGAAAAATATGTAAAACAAGAAATTTTTGCTGTTAAATATGAAGGTTTTGAAGTAAAAAATTTTGAAATTAAAAAAGATGATTTATTATTAGTTACTAAATTTGATAATTTAAAAAGTGGTGATAAGTTAATAGTTATAATCAATAATAATGTAAAATTCTGCACTTTATCTATAAACAGAGGAAATATTTTGTTAGTTCCTTCAGATATCAATGATCTTTGTTATGTTTATGATGATAAAAAAATGAGTGTTTTAAAAATAAGTAAGATTATCAGAAAGAGAAATTAGTTTTTATAAATTCAACAAACTTTGAAATTGCTTGAAATCTATGACTTATTTTATTTTTTTCAAAACTTTCTAATTCACCTACAGTTTTATCATATTCAGGTAGATAAAATATAGGATCATATCCAAATCCCCTTTCCCCCCTTTTTTCAAACCATATAAAACCTTCAAGAATACCATCAAAAGACTTTTCGAATAAGTTATCTTTATAAATAAGAACGCATCTGAATCTTGCTTTTCTTTTTTCTAAAGGTACATTTTTTAATAAATCTAAAAGTTTCTCAATATTTTTATCAAAATCTCCACTATCATTATAAAATCTTTTAGAATGAACACCCGGTAAACCATTTAAATAATCAACTTCTAAGCCAGAATCATCTGCAATTGTAGGTAGTTTTGAAAATTTATAAGCATTTTTTGCTTTTATTAAAGCATTTTCATAGAAAGTTTTACCACTTTCTTCAGGTGAGATATAATTTTTTAAATCTTTAATTGAAAGTAAGTTTATTTTTAAATTATATGAGTTTAAAATATCTTCAAATTCTTTTAATTTTCCAGGATTCTCAGTAGCTATAAACAATGTTTTTAAGTATCTCTTTTTCATAATCAATAATTTGACTTATTCCTTTCCATCCAATCTTAATCATTTTGAAAAGTTCTTCAACATTGAAATCTTTTTTCTCTGCCGCTCCTTGAATTTCAATTATTTTTTTATTTTCATTCATTACAAGATTTAAATCTACCTGTGCATCAAAATCTTCATTAAAATCTAAATCAAGTAAAATTTCATCGCTTAAAATTCCAACACTAACTGCACCTATGAAATTTTTAACAGGAAAGTATGGTAATTTTCCATTTTTATATAATTTTGCAAGTGCAATATAAAGAGAAACAAATCCTCCATTTATTGCAGCAGTTCTTGTTCCGCCATCTGCCTGTAAAACATCTGTATCAATCCATATTGTCATTCCCTGTAATGCAGTAAGATCAACACATCCTCTTAATGCTCTACCTATAAGCCTTTGGATTTCTTGAGATCTTCCCTCAATTCTACCTTTATCAATATCTCTTATTGTCCTTGGATAAGTTGAACCAGGTAAAAGTGAATATTCAGCTGATATCCATCCTTGATTTGTATTTTTTAAAAAGGGAGGTACTTTTTCTTCAACCATTGCAGTACATAAAACTTTTGTTTCACCCATACTTATTAAAGCAGAACCATTAGGATATTTCAAAAAATCAATTTCTATTTTAACTTCTCTTAAATCTTCTAAACCTCTTCCATCTTTTCTTTTAACCAATCTTGACTCTCCTTTCTTTTTAAAATTATATAAACTTTTATCTCAACTATCAAATGATAGATTAGATTTATATTTTAAATGTGTTATTATATAATATGTTGTTATGACTTGACAATCAATTTAATTTCAATAAAATTATTAGAGTTGACCATTTTATAGGAGGAAATATTTATGAGATTGAAGATTTTTATATGGAGATTAATTTTTTTAATTTTAGTTATCGGTATTGCTATCTGGGCAATAAAAACAAAAACTCCAACTTTAGGACTTGATTTAAAAGGTGGAATCCATATTGTACTTGAATGTGTTGATACAGAACAGGTAAAAGTTACTCCAGAACTTGTTGAGAGTACAAGAGCAGTCATTGAAAAAAGAATCAATGCTTTAGGTTTATCAGAAGCAATGGTTCAAAGAGAAGGTGGTTTAAACTCAAGAAGAATTATTATTGATATTCCTGGGAAAAAAGATCAGGATCCAGGAAAAATTGAAGAACTCATTGGAAAAACTGCTTTACTTCAATTTAAATTAGAAGATGGCACTGTGATTTTAACTGGCGCCAACTTGAAAGATGTTAGAGTTCAATTGAATAATGATCCAAATACACCAGGACAGGCTGTTATTGCTTTTGAACTTGATCAGGAAGGAACAGAAAAATTTGCAACCGCAACAAAAGAGAATATTGATAAACATATTGCAATTTATCTTGACCAAGATTTACTTATGAATCCAACAGTAAAAAATGAAATAACAGATGGTAAGGGAGTTATAGAAGGAAATTTTACAGTTGATCAGGCTTCACAATATGTAGCACTCTTAAAGGGTGGCTCACTTCCTTTAAAAGTAAATATTCTTTCATCAGAAATCATTGGTCCTTCGCTTGGTGAAGATATGATAAGTATGAGTATAAAAGCAGCAATTCTTGCTTTTATTTTAATAGTTTTATATATGACTGTTTATTATAGATTGATGGGTTTTCTTGCTTCAGTTGCTCTTGCTATATTTGTTTTAATTGATTTAGGAATTCTTATTTTACTTAATGCAACATTCTCTCTTCCTGCAATAGGTGGTTTTGTTTTAACACTTGGAATGGCCGTTGATGCAAATGTAATAATTTTTGAAAGAATAAAAGAAGAGATAAGAAGTGGAAAAACACTCAAAACAGGAATTAGTCTTGGTTTTGCAAAAGCATTTAGAACAGTTTTGGACTCAAATATAACAACTTTATCAGGAGCACTTGCTATCATATATTTTGGATTGGGTTTAATTAAAGGCTTTGGTATTACATTAACTCTTGGTATATTTGTTTCATTCTTTTCAGCGATTTTTACAACAAGACTTCTTATCGATATTCTTGCTTCAACACCAATTGCTAAAAATGCAAAAATTTTTGGTTACTAAAGGAGTATAAAAATGAAGAAATTTAATATTGAAAATTGGCAGATAATTCCGAAATCAAAACTATATTTTTCAATTTCATTAATTGTTATATTAATAGCAGTATTTGGTTTAATTTTAAATTTAGCAACAATTAAGACTCCTTTAAATTACGGTCTTGATTTTACAGGTGGAACAATACTTGATTTAAAATTTGAAAAAACTCCAACAGTTTCAGAAGCAAGAGAAATTTTGAAAAGTTTTGGTTTTGGTAACAGTGTTATACAGGTTTCACAAGAAGGAAGGTTAATAATAAGAATAAATGAAACAACGATAAGTAATGAACAAAGAGAGTCAATATTTTCAAAACTTGAAGAAAAATTTGGAAAACTTGATAGAGAAAATATAAGAATTTCATCAATTGGTCCAACAATATCAAGTGAACTTAAAAGGTCAGGTATTATTGCTTTACTTGTTGGTCTCACCTTTATTTTTATCTATATAACAATAAGATTCCAATTTAGATTTGCAGTTGTTACTATTCTTGCATTATTGCATGACACCATTATAACTGTTGGATTAATGGCATTATTTAGGCAGCAAGTTAATAGTCCTTTTATAGGTGCTCTACTTGCAATAATTGCTTATTCAGTTCAGGATTCAGTCGTTGTTCTTGATAGAGTAAGAGAAAACTTAAAAATTTATAAGAATAAGTTAAAATATGATGAAATTATAAATAAAAGTATAACTCAATCTTTTACCCGTTCCTTCAATACATCATTTACTACACTTCTTGCTATTCTCGCAATATTAATTTTCGGTGGAGCAACTTTAAGAGATTTTTCTTTAACATTACTTATTGGAATAACTGCTGGTACCTACTCTTCAATTTTTATTGCTGCTCCATTACTTGTTGTCTGGAATAGACTGAGTAAACATGAGTTAGAAGAAGAAAAAGTTCCTACCCAAGTTTCTAAACCTCAGTTAGAAAAAGTAGTTACGCAAGAAAAGGTTAACCCTGTAAAGCAAAATATTTCTAAAAATAAAAAAAGAAAAAAAAGAAAAGGTGGCAGGAGGTAAAAAATGAATTTAAGAGAATTTATAAGGGATATTCCTGATTTCCCTCAAAAAGGAATTTTATTTAGAGATATTACTCCTCTTTTAAAGAATAAAGAAGCATTTGAATTTGCTATTAAAGAGATGTGTAAACCTTTTAATAATGAAAAAATTGATATTGTTGTTGGAATTGAAGCAAGAGGTTTAATACTTGCTGCTCCAATTGCATTTTATATTGGAGCAGGATTTGTTCCAATTAGAAAACCCGGAAAATTACCATGGAAAACTCAGAGAAAAGAGTATGAACTTGAATATGGTATGGCAATTCTTGAAATACATGAAGATGCTATAAATAAAAATGATAGAGTTCTTATTGTTGATGATGTTCTTGCTACTGGTGGTACTGCAAAAGCAACTGCAGAATTAGTTAAACAACTTGGAGGAGAAGTAGTGGGTTTTGACTTTTTAATTGAATTAAAAGATTTAAATGGAAGGGATGTACTAAAAGAATATACACTTTTCTCTCTTTTGAAATTATAATTAAATTATGGAAGATGCAAAAAATGTATATCAGAGTGAAGATGAACTCTGGGATACATTTAGAGAAAAAGCAAAAGAAAAATTTAATGATAATGAATTATCTATATTAGATGATATATATCAATTTGCTAAAAAGGCTCATGAAGGACAGGTAAGAGCATCAAATGAACCATATATCTTACACCCAATAAATGTTGCTTTAATTCTTTTAACTTTTGGAGTTGATTTACAAACAATTGAAGCATCACTATTACATGATGTTGTTGAGGATACATCAATTTCTTTAGATACAATCAGAGATAAATTTGGAAAAGAAGTGGCTTCACTTGTTGACGGAGTTAGCAAAATATCTCAAATTAAATTTTTATCTCTTGAAGAATGGAAACTTGAAAGTTTAAGAAAAGTATTAATTGCTATGGCTTCTGATTTCAGAGTTGTATTTATAAAACTTGCTGATAGGTTGCACAATATGAGAACTTTAAGTTATCTGAATGAAGAAAAGAGAAGAGAAATTGCCAAAGAAACAATGGAAATATATGTTCCACTTGCTCATAGATTAGGAATTTATACTATAAAATGGGAACTTGAGGATCTTGCTTTTAAATATCTTGAGCCAGAAATTTTTCAGGATTTAAAAATAAAAGTTTCTAAAAAAAGAGAAGAAAGGGAAAATGAAATTCATGAGATAAAGAAAAAAATAGAAAATTTATTAATTGAAAACAATATTACATGCAGAGTTGAAGGAAGAGCAAAAAATTTATATTCAATTTATAGAAAAATGAAATTAGAAAATAAAACCTTTGATGAAATATTTGATTTAACTGCTCTTAGAGTAATTGTTCCAACTATTTCAGATTGTTATAAAACTCTCGGGATAGTTCATACAAGATGGAAACCAATTCCAGGAAGAATAAAAGATTATATAGCAATACCAAAACCAAATGGATATCAATCTTTACATACAACTTTGATTGGAGATAATGGTGAACCTTTTGAAATTCAAATAAGAACTGAAGAAATGCATAAAAATTGTGAATATGGTATAGCATCTCACTGGTCTTATAAAGAGAGAGGCAAAAAAATTGATCCAGATATGTCAAAAAAGATAAACTGGGTAAGACAGATTGCAGAGTGGCAGAAAACAATACCCTCTGCAAGAGAATTCATAAATAGAGTTAAAGAAGATATATTTTCAGATGAAATATTTGTTTTTACACCAAAAGGAGAAATAATAAATTTACCTGTTGATGCAACACCAATTGATTTTGCTTATAAGATACATACAGAAATAGGCAATAAGTGTATTGGAGCAAAAGTCAATGGAAAGATTGTTCCATTGAACTATAAATTGAAAACTGGAGACAGAGTTGAAATTTTAACATCAAAAACATCACCTGGACCCTCAAAAGATTGGTTGAAATTTGTCAAGAGTTCTTCAACAAGAGAAAAAATCAGACAATTTTATAGAAAGAAAGAAAAAGAAGAAGAGAAAAAAGAAGAAACTGTTAAGGAAGAAAATGAAAAGAGAGATAAGGGTGTTGTTTTAGAAAGAAAAATTAAAACATCAAATAAATTTGGTGTAATAATACCAGATATTAAAGGAAATGTTTTAATAACGCTTGCAAAGTGTTGTACCCCAATACCTGGAGATGATATTATTGGATATATCACAAAAGGAAGAGGCGTTGTAATTCATAGAAGAGATTGTAAAAACTTACTCTCAATTTTAAGCAATGTTGAAGATAGTTTAAATAAACTTGTTAAAGTTGAGTGGGTAAATGATGTTAAAATTTTATATCCTGTAAAAATAAATATACATATTAAAGATGAACCAGGAGTATTAAGTAAAATTGTTTCCATAATTGCAAAATACAATTATAATATTGAATCTGTGAATGTTCCGCCAAGTAAAAATAAAGAAAAGACAACAACCATATATATGACTTTACAGATACCAGGTTATAGTAAATTAAATGATTTAATTGAAGAAATAAAAGTTGTTCAGAATGTTTTAAATATTGAAAGGAATTCTGAATGAGATGCGTTGTTCAAAGAGTTAAATATGCAAAAGTTTTTGTAAATAACTCTCTTATCTCTGAAATAAAAAAAGGTTTTTTAATTTTACTTGGAGTCCAAATTAATGATAGCGAAGAAGATATTAATTATTTAGTAAGAAAAATATCCAATTTAAGAATATTTGATGATGAAAATGGAAAATTAAATTTATCTATTAAAGATGTAAATGGTGAGATAATGTTAATATCTCAATTTACTCTTTTTGGAAGCGTTAAAAATGGTTTTAGGCCAGATTTTACAAGGGCAGAAAAAGGAGAAAAGGCAAAATATTTATTTGATAAATTTAAAAATTCATTAGAAGAAAATGGCTTTATGGTAAAAGAGGGGGTTTTTGGTGAAATTATGGATATAGAGTTTATTAATTCTGGTCCTGTAACAATAATTATTGATTCAAAGATTAAAGATTTTTAAAATGTTCTCTTCAAATGGTGGAAATATTATTCCTTTTTCAGTTATTATTCCACTTATATAATTATTTGGAGTTACATCAAAAGAGGGATTATAAACTTTTGCACCATCAACAGCAATTCTAATATTTCTTATATATAAAATTTCATCAGGATTTCTTTCTTCAATTGGAATTTCATTTCCACTATTTATAGTTATATCTATTGAAGAAGTTGGTGCTGCAATATAAAATGGTATTTTATTTTCTTTTGCAAGTACAGACAAACTATAAGTTCCAATTTTATTGGCAGTATCTCCATTTTTTGCAATTCTATCTGCACCAACAATAACTTTATTAACTAAACCAAGTTTCATAACATATCCAGCCATAGAATCTGTAATTAAAATCGAATCAATTTTTTCATTAATTAATTCATAACCAGTTAATCTTGCTCCCTGAAGATATGGTCTTGTTTCTGTATAATAAACTCTAATATTTTTATTATTTCTGAAAGCATATTTAATAATTCCAAGAGCAGTTCCTGGACCAAATGTCGCCAATGATCCAGTATTACAATGAGTTAATATTGAATCACCATTTTTTATAATTTTTTCACCATTTTCAGATATTTTGATACATTTTTCTTCTTCCTCTTTTTCCAAATTAATTGCCGCTTCTTCTAATATATTTAAAAGATTTCTGTTATCATAATTTTTTAGTAAAATTTGTTCCATTCTGTTAATCGCCCAGATTAAATTAACAGCAGTTGGTCTTGATTTAACTAAATGATTACTTATCTCTTTATAACTATTTAACTGATTTTTTCCATAAATTTCTTTTATACCAAGGTAGTATCCATAACCAGCAGCAACTCCAATAACTGGTGCACCTCTTAGTTTCATATCTCTTATTGAGTCAGCAACATCAATGTAAGTAAAACATTTATCATATTTAGTTTCAAATGGTAATAATCTCTGGTCAAGAACTTTTAAATAATCTCCTTCCCATATTAATGGTTTAATATCCATTATATTCCTCCAGTGAATTTAAAATTTTTCATTAGCATCGATTTTTTTAATGACTTCAAATATAACCTTTTTTAATACAGGAATTTTTTTATTCATCATTTCAACAACCTCTTCATGAGAAATTTTTTTATCACTTATACCTGCTGCATAATTTGTAACTATTCCGATTGATGCATAACAAATTTTCATTTCATTAGCCAGAACGACTTCAGGGGTTCCTGTCATTCCAACAAGATCTCCTCCAAGCATTTTCAACATTTTTATTTCTGCTTTTGTTTCATATCTTGGTCCATTCATAGTTACATATGTTCCATTTTCATGAAATGGTATTTTCAAACTTATCATCACCTCTTTAATTAATTTTCTTAAATATTCACAATAAGGTTCAGTCATATCTGTATGAACAACATTTCCTGGTGTGTCAAAAAATGTAATCTCTCTTGAATCAGTAAAATCGATAAATTGATCTATTATTACAAAGTCCCCGGGTTTCATATTTAAATTTAAAGAACCAGACGCTGATGTTGCAATTATTTTATCAACACCCAATTCTTTCATACCCCAGATGATTTTTTTATATGAAATCATATGAGGTGGTAAAACATGCCCTTTTCCATGTCTTGTAACAAAAATTATTTCTTTTTCATTATATTCTCCAATTGAATATTCAAAAATTCCAAAGGGAGTTATTAGGGTGCTTTCTTTAATATTTTTTAACTCATCGATACTATAAACTCCACTTCCACCAATTATTCCAATTCTCATGATAACCTCCAAGATTAATTAAATACAAATTAATATTTTATCATATATTATTTAACATATATAGGATTTGAGAATATCCATGGTTTGTAATTAAACATATGAAATCTGTAAATCTCTACCCTATAAAAACCTTTATCCAATTTTTCATATACAACTTCTCTACCAATTTTTTGATAGATACATTTACCATTATAAATAATTTTTATTAGAGATTTTGATGGAGATTTTATAAATAATTTTTCATCTCCCTTAAGTTCAACTTCATCTCCCATTAAAAATATATCTTTATCTCTTTTAATATAAAAATTAAATCCTTTTCCATCTCCAAGATAGTTATGAACAATATAAACATGTCCTTTTCTTATTTCCTCATAAATAGTTTTTTCATTTAGAGGTTTATCTGATATAACATTAGTTCTTATAGAATTAAAAAAATATTTGAAAGGAAAAACCTCAATATTAAAATTTAAAATTTTAAAATATAGAAAATGAACATCTAAGGTTCCTATTCCTATTGTTTTTCTAAATTTATTCAATTCATCCCATTTTTCAATTGTTTTATTATTTGGCCTATCTCTATCTAATCCCGGGAAAAAATAGAAAATAAAATAATTAAGTAAATTCAATCTCTCCCCTCCATCACAAGTATAATTAAAAACTGAAATTCCAGTAAAATCTTTAACATCCCAGTTTAACCATTTCATATTAATTTTTTGTTTAATCAATTTATTACCTTCAAAAAATGGATGTTCAATAAAAGATAATCCATTTTGAGAATTTATTTCATCAATCACAGATTGTATATCTTTTTGAGGTTTTATTAGATTTTTAATATTAAAAGTAATAATATGATTTCCTTCTTCAGGAGTAACTTCTTCACCAACTAAAAAAAGAATATTTTCATGAAATCCCTCATAAATTTTTGCATCAATTGTGTTGTGATCTGTAATTATTGCATAGTCAATTCTATATTTTTTTAAATATGGAAGTAGTTCTAAGGGTTTTAATACACTATCATTTGAATAAATTGTATGTATATGAATGATACCGGTGTAATGATTTAATAATTGTTCCATATTAAAATTTTAACACTTTTATAATTTATCATTGTTGACAAATTCACAATAAGTTAATATTATTTAAAATGATATGTTTGAAAGTTTAAAGAAAGGTATAAGAGATGTTTTAGATAAATTTGGAAGAAAAGGTTTACTTACAAGAAATGATATAGAGGAGGGGTTAAATGATTTTAAAAAAATATTAATTGAAGCAGATGTCAATTTTAAAGTTGTTAAAGAAATTTTATCCATAATTGAATCAGAATCTTTAAAAGAAGAAAATCTAAAAAGTGCTCTTCCAGAAGAGCAGATGACAAAGATAGTTTATGAAACAATAAAGAAAATTTTAGGAAAACCATCAAATTTAAAATTCTCATCAATTCCACCAACTGAAATAGTTCTATTTGGTATCCAGGGAAGTGGTAAAACTACCTCAATTGGAAAACTTGCTTATTATTTAAAAAATTTAGGACATACAACTTTAATCGTTCCTTTAGATTTAAAAAGGCCAGGAGCCATAGTTCAATTAAAAGAAATTTCTGATGCTGTGCCATCAAAATTTTTTTATGAAGAAAATTTAACAGTTAACAAATTGATAAAAAGGGCTAAAGAGATTGCTAAAAAAGAGAGAATTGAATTTATCTTATATGATACTCCAGGTAGAATTCATGTTGATAATGAAATGATGAATGAGTTAAAAGTAATAAGAGAAGAGATTAAACCTACAGAATCTTTATTGGTTGTATCTTCTTTGTTGGGTCAGGGAAGTGTTGAGATTGCAAATGAGTTCAAAAGAAAAATTGGTTTAACAGGAATTTTTGCTACTAAACTTGATGGTGATTCGAAAGGTGGTGCAATTCTATCAATAAGATATGTAACATCAGTACCTGTAAAATTTGTTGGAGTTGGTGAAAAAATTTCTGATATTGAAGAGTTTGATCCAGAGGCTTTGAGTTTAAGAATACTCGGTCTTGGAGATATAAAGGGTTTAATTAAAAAAATTGAATCTCTAAAAGAAGAGAAACAATATGAAATAAAGAAAGATAAATTTAATTTTATAACTTTCCTTGAACAGATTGAATCAATTGAGAAAATGGGTGGATTGTCTTCTATTTTAGGATATTTACCTCAAATTCCAGTTAATGCAAGTTTTGATGAAAAAAATATAAAAAAAATGAAAGCAATTATACAATCTATGACAAAAAAAGAGAGATTATATCCAGATATAATTGATGGAGATAGAAAAAAAAGAATTGCAAAAGGATCAGGTAATACTATAAATGATGTCAATATTCTATTAAAGAATTTTAAAGTTATGAAAGATTTAATGGGTAATAAGGGTGTTGAGAAGATTTTGAAAAGAGGAGGTCTTTTTTGAAAAATATAAAAAAAAGAATTTATAGAGTTTTTATAGATAAGAATTATTGTAAAAATTGTTTAATATGTTTGAATGTATGTCCAAAAAAGGTATTTGATTTAGATGAAAATTATGAAGTTGTTGTAAAAAATGTTGATGAATGTATTGGCTGTAGGTTATGTGAAAATTTATGTCCAGATTTTGCCATTGAGGTAGAAGAATTATGAAAGATTTTTTACAGGGAAATATAGCAGCCTCTTTTGGCGCAATTGATGGTGGAATAGATTTTTTTGCAGGTTATCCAATAACTCCTTCAAGTGAAATTTTAGAAACATTTTCAAAAGAACTACCTAAACTGGGTAAAATTTTTATTCAGATGGAAGATGAATTAGCATCTATTTGTGCAATAATTGGAGCATCTTTAACTGGTAAAAGAGCATTAACAGCAACTTCTGGACCAGGATTTTCTTTAATGCAAGAAGGAATTGGTTATGCATCTATTGTAGAAGCACCTTGCGTAATTATAAATGTTATGAGAGGCGGTCCTTCTACTGGATTACCAACAAATGTTTCACAAGGGGATTATATGCAGAGTAAATGGGGTACTCATGGCGATCATCCAATAATAATTTTTTCACCAAAAAATCCTCAGGAATTTTACTGGTTAACTCGAATTTCATTTGATGTTGCTTTTTATTATAGAAATCCAGTGATTATTTTATCAGATGAAAGTGTTGCTCATATGAAAGCAGAGGTTGAAAGATCTTTACCACCTTTTGATTTCAAATTTAAAGAAAAAAGAAAAATTGATTTACCATTTAACTTTGATTATGATTTAACTTCAAATCCATATATTGGTATGGGGAAAAATATTAAAATAACTGGTTTATTTCACGATGAGACAGGTTTTCCTGTAAATGAAAAGAATAAAGTAGAAAAAATGATGGATTATTTAATAAGGAAAATAGAAAATAATAAAGAAAATCTTTTTATTTATGAACAGGAGAATTTAGAGGATGCAGAAATAGTATTTATAGGATTTGGTATTATGGGTGGTTTGATAAAAGAATTAAAAAATATTTTTAATTCTAAGGGTATTAAGAGTGGATTTTTTAGACCAATTACTCTAAATCCGTTAGATGAAAATAAAATTGAAACTCTATTAAAAAATACCAAAAAAATTTTTGTTATTGAACTTAATAAAGGGCAATTATACCTTGATATAAAAAGAATTTTATCTTATAAGAAAGAAATTAATTTCATTGGTTTCACAAGAGGAGATATTCCTACTATTGAGGAAGTATATGAAAAAATTAAGAGGTTTTTATGAGTTGGAAAGATTATTTAGATTATTCTAAATTACCAACAATTTTCTGTCCTGGTTGTGGTCTCGGAATTGGCTTAAGAGCAATTCTACAATCTTTTTCTGATTTAAATATAAAAAAAGAAGATATCATTTTTGTATCTGGTATTGGTTGTTCATCAAGAATACCAGGTTATGTTGATTTTGATTCATTACATACTTTACATGGCAGAGCAATTCCTTTTGCTACAGGCGTTAAGTTATCATGTCCAGAAAAAAATGTTATTGTGATAACTGGTGATGGTGATGGTCTATCAATTGGTGGTAATCATATGATTCATGCAGCAAGAAGAAATATTAATATAAAAGTTTTTCTTTTCAATAATATGACATATGGAATGACTGGTGGACAAGCATCTCCAACAACTCCTTTAAAAAAATATACCTCAACAACTCCATATGGAAAATATGATCCAGATTTTGATTCGGTTAAATTGTTAGATGGCGCTGGATCTGGTTTTATTGCAAGAGGAACAGTATATCATTACAATATGTTATTAAAAATAGTTAAACAGTCAATTATATATAAAGGTTTTTCATTTGTAGAGATATTAACTCCATGCCCTACATATTATGGTAGATTGCAGGGATTTGATGACCCAGCAAAATTTTTTATGAAACAAAAAGATCTTGTTTATAGCATAGATCAGGAAGATAAAATAAAAGAAGAGGATAAAAAAGATAAGTTACCAATAGGGATTTTTAAAAATGAAGAAAGAGAAACATTTGAAGAGATTTATTTTAAAATATTAAAGGATATTAAAGAAAAATGAGAAAAAATTTTGTGTTTTGTGGAAAAGGTGGTCAGGGTATTATATTTGTTGCTACATTATTATCACAATCTGCTATAAATGAGAATCTACATTCTATTCAAACTCAAATTTATACAGCAGCACAAAGGGGAGATATTTCAAAATCAGAAGTTATTATATCTGATTATCAGATAGATTATCCAAAGATAGAGAGTGCTGATTATTTTATATCTTTATCAAAAAAATCTTTAATTAAATTTAAAGAGTTGATAAATGATAATACTATAATTATCTTTGATAATACATATGAAGATCTTGAAGATGATCTATTTATAAAAAATAAAAAATTTATATTTCCTTTTACAAAAATTTCTTTTGATTCTTTTAATAAAGGTGAATATGCTAATATAATTACTCTTGGTTTTATAATTAAATTAGTAGGAATAATTAAAGAAAGTTCTGTTATAAAATCACTTGAAAAAATGAAAAAAGATTTAGAAAATAATAAAAAAGCATTTTTTATAGGTATTGATATTTACAATAATTTATTTATTAAAAAGGAGGTTTAGTTTGTTTGAAAAAATTCATCATATTGGTATTGCTGTAAAAAATTTAGAAGAAAGTATGAAATTTTATGAAAATATTTTTGAGTTAAAAATATTATACATTGAAGAATTAAAAGAAAATAAAGTTAAGGTTGCTGGTTTAAAAGTTGGTGATGTTAATATTGAATTACTTGAACCTTTATCTTCTGATTCACCAATTCAAACTTTTCTTGAAAAAAGAGGAGAAGGTATTCATCATATTGCTTATCTTGTAAAAGATATTTCTAAAACATTGAATTCATTAAAAGAGAAAGGATTATCTCTTATAGATGAAAAACCAAGGTCCGGCTCACATGGAACAAAAATAGCATTCTTACACCCAAAAAGTACCTTTGGAGTGTTGATTGAACTTGTAGAAGAATGAAAAAAATTTTTCTTTTCTTATTTATATTTATTTTTTCTATACCATTTATTAAAATTGATAAATCACTTTTCGTCATTGTCTATGATAATAATAATGAATTTTTAGTATTACCAGTTGCAATTGGAGATAATAAAACTGATACAAAAGAGGGAATTTTCAAAATAACTGGTAAAAGCATTAATCCAAAATGGTATATTGATAATAAAATCTATCCTCCATACCTTGAAAATAAAGAAAATGCATTGGGTATTAGATGGATAGGGCTTTCTTGGATAGGTTATGGAATACACGGAACAAATGATCCTTTCTCAATTGGAAAGGATGTTTCTCAGGGTTGTGTAAGATTACAGAATGAAGATGTTGAGATTTTATATGAAAAAGTTAATGTAAATGATGAAGTTTTGATATATTCCTCTCAAATAGATGAGGATCTTTCGAAAACAATTTCATTTTTATTTAATTTTTATGATTTAAAAAAATTTATTATTAGAGAGACAAAATAACCTGGAGGAAAAAATGGATTTAAATTTAATTAAAGATTTAGTTTTTGTTGAAGGGGTTTCTGGTTTTGAAAGTAAAATAAGAGAGAGAATCAAAAAAGAAATTGAAAAATTGAAACTTGATGATTTAAAAATAGATAATCTCGGAAATTTAATAGCAGTTAAAAAAGGGAAATCTAATAATTTTATATTATTAGCTGCTCATATGGATGAATTAGGGCTTGTTGTTTCTTCTATTGATGATAATGGATTGATTGGTTTCAAAAAGATTGGTGGTATAGATGATAGAATTTTATTATCAAGAGTTTTTAGAATTTTAGGTTCAAAAGGCGTGATTATTGGAGTTACAGGATTATGTCCACCACATCTTACTGTAGATGATAAATCATCTGAAAGTGTTATACCATGGCATAATATAAAAATCGATATTGGCGCAAAATCAAAAAATGAAGTTTTAGAAATGGGTATTGAAATTGGAACTCCAATAGTTTTTCAAAAAGAGTTTTATATTAATGAAGATAATATTATTGCAAGAGGTCTTGATGATCGAGTCGGTGTTTATATTTTAATAAAAATTCTTGAACATTTTAAAGAGTTAAAACCATACAATAACATAATTGTTGCATTTACAGTTGAAGAAGAGATAGGCCTAAGAGGAGCATCAGTTCTTGCAAATAATTTTAATCCTGATTTTGTAATTGCAGTTGATTCTATGTCTTCTACTGATATTTATAATGCACCATCAGTTTATAAGAACTCTATATCTTTGGGCTCAGGTCCTGTAATTAGAAAAGTTGATGCAAGAATGATTGTTGATGAAGATGTTTTTGAATTCGTAAAAAATTTAGCCATAAATAGTAAAATACCATTTCAGATAGGAGTTAGCAGTGGTTCAACTGATGCAAGTATCATAGAAATAACTAATAAGGGATATAAATCAGTTCCATTATGTGTACCAATAAGATATACTCACTCAACTGTAGAAATTTGCTCTATAAAAGATATAGAAAATTTAACTGATTTATGTATTGAAATTATACAGAATAAATTAGAATTATTATGAAAAATGAAGAACAAATAAATGAAATAAAAGAGATATATAAAAAAATTAAAGATAAAATTGAAAATAGATTGAAAGAGTTTAAAGATTTATGGAGAAGAGGTAATCATGAAGAGTTGTTAGATGAATTAATTTTCTGTATTCTAACTCCTCAATCAAAAGCAAAAGTTTGTTTTCAGGCAGTAGAGAATTTAAAAGATAAAAAATTTAATTTTGATGAAACATTGAATTGTTTGAAAGGTGTAAGATTTAAATATAAAAAAAGTGACTATATAAAGGAAGCAATACAAATTTTTAAAGAAAATGATTCTTTAAAAAATCAAATTCAAAATTTTGATTCTATCTTTGATTTAAGAGAGTGGTTTGTTAAAAATATTAAAGGCTTAGGTTATAAGGAAGCCTCACACTTTTTAAGAAACATTGGTTTTGGTGAAAATATAGCGATTCTTGATAGACATATTTTGAAAAATTTGTATAAAATTGGTATAATTAAAAAAATACCTTCATCTTTATCTAAAAAGAAGTATCTTGAGATTGAGGAAAAAATGAGAAAATTTGCTAAAAAAATTTATATACCTTTAGAACATTTAGATTTTGTTCTTTGGTATAAAGAAACAGGAGAAGTTTTTAAATGAAAAAAGAAGAATTAACATCTATAAAATTGAGAAAAACTTTAAAAGAAAAGGGTATAAGCCCATCAGTTCAGAGATTAAAAGTTTATGAATATATTATGTCACATAGAAACCATCCATCTGTAGATATGATATATGATGATATTAAAAATGAAATTCCGACACTATCAAAAACAACTGTATATAATATTCTGAAACTATTTATGAAACATGATTTAGTAAAATCGATAACAATTGAAGGAAATGAACTTAGATTCGATGCATATACAAAACCACACGCACATTTCAAATGTATTAAATGTGGAAATATTTACGATTTGGAAATTGATGATGAGATTTATAGTAAAAAAGAGATTGATGGACATAAGATTCTTGAACATCAAATATATCTTTTTGGCATCTGTAAAAATTGCTTGAAAAATAATAAAAATTAATTATAATTAAAATAATTACAATTTTGTTTTATTTATAGGAGGTTTATATGTTAGATTTAAATCAATTATTTCAATCAGGCGATTGGAAAGGTGAAAAACATGTACCTTATATTGAAGTAGAAGGTGAGGTTAAAAAGGGAGAGTTTTTTAATGTTCACATATTTGTTGGAAAAGAAATTCCTCATCCAAACACTACAGAACACCATATAAGATGGATATCATTATATTTTCATCCTGAAGGTGAAAAATTTCCATATGAAATAGGAAAAGTTGAATTTAATTCTCATGGTGAATCTACCCAGGGTCCTAATACAAGCACAATTTATACAAACCCAAAGGTTGTTTTTTCAATGAAAACAGATAAAGTTGGAAAGTTGATAGCATTTTCATATTGTAATATACATGGTTTATGGAGTAATAGTTTAGAATTAAAATTTTAATTTAAGGAGATAAATATGAAGAAGATGACCGAGAAATTTTTAAATGATGCTTTTGCTGGTGAGTCAATGGCTCATATGAAATATTTAATTTTCAGTGATATTGCCGAAAAAGAAGGTTTTTCTAACATCTCAAGACTTTTTAAAGCAATTTCTTTTGCAGAACAGGTACATGCTACAAATCATTTAAGAAATCTTGGACATATAAATAAGACAGTCGAAAATTTACAGACAGGTATAGATGGGGAAACCTTTGAAATTGAAGAAATGTACCCAGTATATAACAATACAGCAAATTTGCAGAAAGAAAAAGGCGCAGAACTTTCAACTCATTATGCGCTTGAGGCTGAAAAAATTCATGCCGAATTATATAAAATGGCAAAAAAATCTGCTCAAGAGAATAAAGATATTGAAATAAAAGATATCTATATTTGCCCAGTATGTGGTTATACACATATTGGCGATCCTCCTGATAAATGCCCTGTCTGTGGAGTTTCAAAAGATAGATTCAAAAAATTTTAAATAAAAAGGAGTTAAAATGGATTTAACAGTTTTATTCAAAATAAGTTATGGACTTTATATTATAAGTTCATTTAAAGATGATAAATATAATGGTCAAATCGCAAATACTGTTTTTCAGGTAACATCAGAACCACCAAGAGTTGCAGTTTGTATAAATAAAAATAATTTAACTCATGAATTTATTGAAAATAGTAAAATTTTTTCTGTTTCTATATTGGCTAAAGATGCACCAATGACATTTATTGGACAATTTGGATTTAAGTCAGGTAGAGATATTGATAAATTCCAGGGTGTTAATTATTTTATTGGAGAATCAAAAGCACCAATTGTGAAAGATTTTACTATTGGTTACTTAGAATTAAAAGTAATTGATAAAATGGATGTTGGAACTCATACAATATTTGTTGGTGAACTTTTAAATTCTGGAAAATTTAATGATGATGAGCCATTAACATATGCATATTATCATGAAATTAAGAAAGGAAAATCACCCAAAAATGCACCAACTTATATTAAGGAAAATAAATAATTTTTTTAAATAAAAATTTTAAAGGAGGTAGATATGAAAAAGTTTGAATGTACAGTCTGTGGTTATGTTTATGACCCAGAAGTAGGTGACCCTGAAAATGGTATTGCGCCTGGTACTCTTTTTGAAGATCTTCCAGAGGACTGGGTTTGTCCAGTTTGTGGAGCAGATAAAAGCATGTTTGAAGAGATGAGTTAATATGAATAATGATAATATTTTAGATATTTTAAAAGGCGCTTTACTTCTTGAAATAAGGGGTAAAAGTTTTTATCAAAAGTCAAAAGAAGAATCAAAGACAGAAGATGTTAAAAAAATTTTCAAAATGATGGAAGAAGAGGAAGAGAAACACATTGATATTATAAAAAAACAGTTTGAGAACTATACTAAAAAAGGTGCTTTTATTATCCCTGAAGAGATTTCTTCTAAATTCAATGTTTCAGATTATGTAATAAGTGAAAAATTAAAAAAAGAAGTAAAAATTACAGATTATGAATCTCTTGCAATTTATCTTGCTATTGGTTTTGAAAAAGAAGCATTCAATTTCTATTCTGAAAAAGCAAAAGAAGTTAAAAATGAAGATGAAAGGAAGTTATTAAATTGGTTAAGAGATTGGGAAAAAAGCCATGTTGAATTTCTTTCAAAAATTGATGAAGAATTAAAAAAAGAGATATGGTTTGACAATAAATTCTGGCCATTATATTAAAACTCTATTGAGGAGATTAATATGGCAATAATAAAATTAAAATCTGATATATATTCAATTGGCTCAATAGATTGGGATAGAAGATTATTTGATGAATTAATACCTTTACCTGATGGAACAAGTTATAATGCTTATTTAATTAAATCTGATGATAAAAATATCCTGATTGATACAGTTGATCCAACAAAGAAAGATGAGTTAATCAATAATTTAAAAGAGTTAAATATAGAAAAATTGGATTACATTATATCTCATCACTCAGAACAGGATCACTCAGGTTCAATTCCATATATCTTAGACATTTATAAAGATGCCAAAGTAATAACAAATGAAAAAGGCAAAGAATTATTAATGTTACATCTTCATATAGATAATGATAGATTTCATTTAATTAAAGATGGAGAAACTCTTAAAATTGGTAATAAAAATTTTAAATTTATCTTTACTCCATGGGTCCATTGGCCAGAGACATTTGTAACTTATCTAATTGAGGATAAAATATTATTCACATGTGATTTTTTTGGATCTCATACTGCCTCAAGTTCGCTTTTTGTAGATGATTATTCAAATGCTGAAGAAAATGCAAAGAGATATTATGCAGAGATAATGATGCCTTTCAGAAATATTATTGAAAAGAATCTTGAAAAAATTAAAGACCTTGATATTGAAATTATTGCTCCAAGTCATGGATATGTTTATAATAAACCTGAATTTATAATTGATTTGTATAAAGATTGGATTTCAGATAAAGTTAAAAATATAGCAACTGTTCTTTATGTTTCGATGCATGGAAGTACTAAAAAAATGATAGATTATATTGTAGATGGATTGATAGAAAAAAACATCAATGTAAAAAGGTATAATTTAACTAATAGTGATGTTGGTGAAATTGCAATGTCTTTAGTTGATTCAGCAACTGTTATTCTTGGAACTCCAACAGTTTTGACTGGTCCTCATCCACTTGCATTATATGTAACATATTTAATGAATGCTTTAAAACCAAAAACAAAATTCCTTGGTGTAGTTGGATCATATGGATGGGGTGGACAAACACTTAATATATTAAAAGATACGATTAAAAATTTGAAAATAGATTTAATTGAACCAGTTTTAATTAAAGGAGATCCATCTAATGAAAGTTATAGATTATTAGATAACTTTGTTGAAATGGTATATAAAAAACATAAAGAATTAAATTTATTATGAATAGATATTCTTTGAGTAAAGTAGTAAGAAAATTCAATAAAATAAGAAAGCCAGAATGTTATGGAAAAACTGTTAAAAATGAAAACGATTCTTTGTTAATAGAATTTTCTGGAACTACTGCTTCTTATTCATGTTGTTTTGATGAACACTTCAACGATTTTTCATTTATGCTTGAGGATCAATTTGGTGTAAAATTTATTATAGAAGATATTAAAAGAAGAAATTTAGATAAATTTTTAGTTTCATATAAAATTTTTAAACAATTTAAAAAGGAGGCTTAAAATGGCATCTGAAAATTTAAAAGATTTATTAAACCAGGCAATTGCGAGGGAAATACAGGTTGCAATCCAGTATATGTGGCAACATGTCCAATGGAGAGGAGTTAAACATTTTGCAGTAATTGAAGAGTTAAAAGCAATTTCAATTCAAGAGATGAAGCATGCAGAAGCAATTGCAGAGAGACTATTTTATCTTGGAGGAATACCAACAACAAAACCTTCACCAATTTTTGTTGGTAATACATTAAAAGAGATGATTGAACAGGATGTTAAAGATGAGGAAAATGCTATAAATCTTTATAAGAATATAATTAAAGTTGCAACTGATGAAGGAGATATTACAACAAAGAAAATATTTGAAGATATTCTGAAAGACGAAGAAGAGCATCACGATACTTTTACTTCTTTACTTGAGGAGATTTGATTAAAATATCCAGTGATAATTTAAATAAATTAATTCAATTTCAAAAATTTGAATTAACTGAACATTACTTTTATAAAGAATTATCAAAGAGGGAAAAAGGTAAAAATAGGGGGGTTTTAGAAAAAATTTCATTTGATGAATTAAAACATTATAATATATTAAAAAATTTTACCAACATAGAGATAAAAGAAAATAAATTTTTCATTTTCAAAAACCTAATTTTAACAAGAATTTTTGGTTTGACATTTGCAATAAAATTAATGGAGAATGGAGAATCAAAAGCACAGAAAAATTATGAAAATCTAATAAACAATCTTGAAGAAAATGAAAAAGAAATTTTTAAAAATATATTATCAGATGAAAATAGACATGAAAAAGATCTTATAAGTTTATTAGATGAAGAAAAAGTTAATTTTATTGGTTCAATTGTTTTAGGGATAAATGATGCTCTTATTGAATTAACTGGTGCACTTGCCGGGTTAACATTCACTCTAAAAAATTCTTCCTTAATATTTGTTGTAGGACTAATTACTGGATTTGCTGCTTCTTTATCAATGGCTTCTTCTGAATATCTTTCCAAAAAAGCAGAAAAAGATGAAAATGCTATTAAAGCAAGTGTTTATACTGGAATTACTTATATAACTATAGTAGTTTTTCTTGTATATCCCTATTTAATATTTAAAAACTACTCAATAGCATTTATTATGACTTTAATTATGGCTATAATAGTTATTTTCATTACATCTCTTTTTGTATCAGTGGTTAAAGATTTTACATTCAAAAGTAGATTTTTAGAAATGGTAATTTTAAGTTTAGGTATTGCTTTTGTATCATTTATTTTTGGTTACATATTAAGAGTTTTATTTAATGTTGAGGTGTGATATGAATGAAAATATTATTGATTTATTCAAGAAAGTTAAAGACCCAGAAACAAATAGTTCAATTTATGATTTAAATCTTATATATGGCTATACAATTGATAATGATTCAATAGATATTTTTGTAAATTTTCAAAGCAATACTCCTTCATGTTTTTTCTGTAAAGCAATCGCCTGGAATATTATAGAAAAAATTTCAAATGATTTGATTGAAACCTTTAAAAAAAGTGGCTTTAAAAAAATAAGAATATTAGAAGCAACAAATTCAAATATATTTTATAAAGTTTATCCATAGAGTTTAAATTATATATAAAAAGTTATATAATTATTATCTGTTATGAAAAAAAGAAAAAAGTTTAATAGATTTTTAAAAGTATTATTGATTATTTTCATAATTTTCCTTATAATTTCTGCCTTTATTTCTATTTATGTTTATAGAATTTATAAACAATATTCTGCAGCACTTCCTAATATTAAAGATATACAATATGAACCACCAGAATCATCAGAAATTTATGATAGAAATGGAAATTTAATAAAAACCGTATATTTTGCAGAAAATAGAATTTATGTATCTTTATCAGATATTTCTAAGAATTTTCTTGATGCTCTTATTGCAAGTGAAGATGAAAGATTCTATTCACATAAAGGCGTTGATTTCATTGCAATGTTCAGAGCATTATATACTAATATAAAAGCAAGAAGTATTGTTTCAGGTTTTTCTACAATCACAATGCAACTTGCAAGAGAACTCTTTCTTTCTAAAGAGGTAACATTTGAAAGAAAGATAAAGGAGATGATTCTTGCCCTAAGACTTGAAAGAATCTATTCAAAGGAAGAG
>Ga0078972_1001479_pt1 | contig 87444 bp, 85 predicted proteins | sample YelNatPaOPGAMG01_FD_67568 | JGI IMG/M metagenome (GOLD analysis project Ga0078972, IMG submission 67568) | Hot spring thermophilic microbial communities from Obsidian Pool, Yellowstone National Park, USA - OP-RAMG-01 (SPADES assembly) (version 2) | ecosystem: Environmental > Aquatic > Thermal...
AAAATAAACTAAACCAAGTATGCCCATAATTTCAGGATTATCCGGGTATTCTTCTAACATTGATAGACAAGCTTTTTCAGCCTTTATTAATTCACCAGTATTTATAAAATTGTATATTTGATTAATGATATCTAAGATGTTCATGATTATAAAGATTTTCTACCAATATGTTTGGCAGATTCAATAAAAAACTCTTCAAGAGCTTTTATACAAGATTTATCATTACAAATAATGTTAAATTTATTAGCAATTTCATCTGATATTTTTCCCCTCAGGTCAGAGTCATTCCCTAATTTAATAGCGAGATTAATATATTCTTCAATAGAATTTGCTATAGTTGTTTTTAAGTCAATTAATTTTAAAATTGCTGTTCCTTCACGGCTTCGCATTAGATTCCCGGGCATTGTAATAACTGGAAGATTACACGATAAAGCTTCAAGAACAGAATTGCAACCTGACCATCCAATGCAATCGAGAAATATATCCGCAAGGTGATTAAGAGCATGATACTGAGATGGATTAAGTTGAGGTAAAAATACCACAAATTTCTCGGCATTAAGTTTGTATTTTTGAAAAGCTTTATAAATACGTAAACGGAATTTTTCTAATGCATCTGGAATAAAAGGAAAAGAGGAAAAAACAAATTGACAATCTCTTACTTCTCGGGCTATCTGAGGGAAAATATTATCATATTGTGGAAGAAATTTATAAAGAGCCTGGCAGCAGTGATAAATAATGGAATTTTTTCGTAATCCAAATGATTCACGAGTCATATTAATTTTTTGAAATTCTGGAGGATTATAGAATACAGAAAGATTTGGCAAGCGGATAAGTGTTTCAGAATAATGATTATCAGCATCAGGAGGTTCTATCAATTCACCTGATAGATAATAATCTATGGTTGGAAGTCCAGATGTTTCAGGATGTCCCCATGATGCACATTGCACAGGAGCAAGTCTAACAGCAGCAAGTTTTAATGATAACGAATCCATTCCAATTTCAGGATAAATTAGTATATCAATACAGTCATCAATAATTTTTTTAAACAATAATTCAAAATCAAGTATATCTTCTACAAATTGATTAAAACATTTTCTTGCATAATTAGTTTCATTATCTTTTTTTAAATTAGTATGATATCCATATAAAGTGAATTTGGTTTTATCAAGATTTTCTATCCAGCCTTTAATAGGTATTTTCCAGACAGAATGATAATAAAAAAAGCCGCTCACAATTCCTATACGAATTTTATCTTTTTTAATATTAAAACCATTGAAACTGTTATTTTCCAGAAATGGATATCTTGATAAAACAATTTTATGTACGGCATTTCCGTATATTTTCTGTAATTCCTTATCATTCAATCCCTGATATGGAAGATAAAAAGGTTTGTATTTCCCTATATAATCATAAAGTATCTTTATCTCATCTGTACTGGAGTTGAGAATTGTATTGGATAAATCCTGTAGTAAATTTATGTAATTTTCCCTAACTTTTAATATTTCGTCTTCATCTGAATAAATTATCGGAAATGAAGACATGCATTTTATCCATTTATCACTTAAATCTCTATAAACATCGCATTTTGAATTGTATAATGTATTAAGTGTATTAAGTGAATCTTTTATTTTAGTAGCCAGATTATGATAGTATTCTGCTTCACCGGGCAATCCTTTTTCTCTCAGAATAGATTCGATATTAATATATGCATCTAAAAAATCTGGTTTTAATTTGATAACTTTTCTGAAACTCGCAAGAGAATTATCAATGTCATTATTTTTATAATAAGATATTCCGAGATTAAAGAAATTTTCGTATGTTGGATGAATTTCTGAGAGTTTTTCAAAAACAGAAACAGCTTCGGAGAATTGACCGGTTTTGAGAAAAATCAACCCCGATTTATTTTTTGCAATAATCGATTCAGGGTTTATTTGTAAGACTTTATTGTAACATTCCAGGGCTTCATGATATTTTCCATGTTGCTCGAGTAAAGTCCCTAAATTAATCAAAGTTTCAATGCTATCAGGCTTGATTTCAGCAGCTTTTTTAATATATTTGATTGCAGACTGCAAATCACCTTTTTTATGGTAAATTATCCCAAGAAACTCGAGGATGTATGGATTTAAAGGTTCGTTTGCAATAATACTTTCGCATATTTTTATTGATTGTTCAATATTTCCAGCCTGAAGATGATCGTATGCAAGCCTTATTTTTAAGTTAATATCCATACGTTATTTGAGCAATTTCTTTATTATTTAGGTTAAGATTTAATCTGTATAAAATCTAAAATTGCATCGCGTACATTTTTTATAACGGTATCCCAATCTCCGTGTTTTGTTTGCCTGAAAAGTCTCATTGAAGGATACCATGGGCTATCTTCCCTGTTAAGCATCCAGCGCCAGTCAGGTACCGAGGGTAACAGCACCCAGACAGGTTTGCCAAGTGCTCCTGCAAGATGTGCAACAGAAGTGTCAACAGAAATAATTAAATCGAGATTCATTATCAAAGCAGCCGTATCATTAAAATTGAATATATTATTTGTAAAATCATGAATTTTCATTTTTTGGTAAAAATTTATTACCTCTTCGTTTGAAATGCCTTTCTGGAGGCTATAGAATTCGACGCCCTTTATTGATGAAAGCATCGAGAAAGATTCGAGACTGCTGGACCTGAATTGAAGTGTAGAATTCCTGTGTCCACTCGACCATACTAAACCAATCTTAAATGTTGAATTATTATTGTTAAGTCTTTTACGCCATTCATTAATAAGGGATTGTTCGGTAAAAATATATGGTACATTTGCAGGTATATTTTCAATAGTTGTCTGAAATATTGCAGGCAGCATTAAAATAGAACAATAAAAGTCAAAATGAGGTAAGTTTTCGCCGAATGTTATAACCTGTTTTAGATTTCTTAAATTAGAAAATAATTCTTTTAGTTCCTCCTGACAAAGAAGAATGACTTCTGCGCCGGCCTCTGTAATGAAAGGTATATATCTTATAAATTGTATTGTATCTCCATAACCCTGTTCGGCATATACGAGTAAAGTTTTACCGTCAATATTGAAACCATCCCATAGAGGTTTTGAAAAATTAAAATTATTTGTGTCTTTAAGTTTCCAGAACCATTTATATTCTTTCCAGCCTTCAGAATAGTTTCCTGTTAAAAGAAAAATAAGTGCAAGATTCCAATGCGCAGATGCAAAATCAGGATTAATATCCAAAGCTTTTCTTAAAAAATATATTGCCTCTTCGATATGACCTTTTTCTCTTAGCGATACAGCGATATTATTGTAAGCTTCCAGAAATCTGTTGTTAAGCATGAGAGCTTGTGTGAAACATCCTATGGCTTCATCAAATAGCCCTTTCCCCCGGAGTATGACTCCGAGGTTATTATAAAATTCTGGATTTCCCGGGTTAATTTTTATGGCATTTCTTAAATATCCTATCGCTTCATCGATTTCTCCAATATCATTCAGTGCCAACCCAAGATTATTATGAATATCGGCAATACCGGGATAATATTCGAGAGCTTTTTTAAAAAAGATTATTGCTTCATTGAGCATTCCTTTATCTCGGAAAAGATAGGCAACATTTTTATATATATCCGATAATTCAGGATTTATTTCCAATGCCTTTTTATAATTTATTATTGCTTCGTCGTAATTACCTTGCACCTGAAGAATTGCCCCTATGTTCTTTAAAGTTTCAGCACATTCTGGGTTAAACTGAAATGATTTTCTTAAATAGTAAAGAGCTTCATCAAAATGTCCTTTAGCCATTAAAACTAAGCCCATGTTCAACAAAGCCTCGGGATAAGCCGGCTCTATATTTAAGGATTTACTGATATATTCTATAGCTGAGTCAAAATCTTTGTTTACAAAATAAATCAAACCTAAAAAATGCAAAGCATTAACATTGTCAGGTTGAATTTCAAGGATTTTTCTGTATATGCTTTCCGCCATTATCAGGTTTCCTGATTTTTGTTCTTTTAGTGCCAATGCAATAGCTTCGTTTATATCCATTTTTATTTTCTGAATAAAACTCATTTAAAACGGGTTTTGTAATAATAATTCAAAAGACAATTATAAGAAGTTAGAGAAAATGTATATGCTGCAACATGTTTCGATTATTTAAATTTTGATTTATAAAATTGATCAATTTTTGAAAATCGTTATTCAGATTTTCATTATTGCAACTATTATTTTCTTTATCCGAATAAGGATAATAATATGCTACAGCATCTCCTATGAAACAATTTATTTTTCCGTATGCAATTGCTCTCAAGTTAAATTCAATATCATAAAACGCTTCCTGATAGTATTCAGCAAATCCTCCGAGCAGAAAAAATACTTCTTTACTTACTAACATAAATGAACCTGTTATTGCAGTTGCGTAATATTGTATGCCGGGATTATATGAATAATAACTACCATTTCCTGAAAAATATATTCTTAATCTATTCTGGTTATCGACATATAATGAAATACCAGCATGGTAAATTTTATTATCTGTTGTATGGAGTCTGATTCCCATGGTTCCTATTAAGTGTTTTCTGTCATTATATATTTCTACGAATCTGCTCAAAGAGTCATTTAATAATTCAATTTTATCTTCACAGAATAAAATCAATTCAGTATCTTTGTCGATATGGTTACGCACTATATAATTGAGAGTTTTAGCTATATTTTTATCTCGATAATCAATAAATATGATATTGCTGTTTTCTTTTAAAATATCTTCATCGGCTTCGGATATTTCATGATTATAATTATTACCAGCTATATATATTTTATAATTTTTATATGATGTTTTTTTTGAAATACTTTTGATACATCTAAGTAAAGACCGGGAATTATGTTCCCTGATTATAATAGCGATCTTTGGCTGGTTGGATAGTTCTATCCTAAAGTTATCGTAGATAATTTCCGGAGTTATACTGTAAGGCAGAAAATTATTCCATTTAGAAACAAATTTTGCTCTATTTATTTCCCATTGTTGATTTGTTATGCCAATTGATTTATGGGTAATTCCAAAATTGAAAACAACACCTATTTTGACTCCGGCGAGATGATTTGCGAAGCTAAAATCTATATCATAAAAATGGAAACCTTTAAAGTCTTCGTCGAAATGTTTTTTTAATCTTCTTTTATGAACCGCAAAAAACAGGCCGTCTATAATTATTGTTTCTATGATTCTGTTGCCAAAATTACCGCTATATTTATTCTCCCATCTCTTTATTTTTCCTGTATCATGGTCTGTTTGTTGATGCCATACCTCCCCGACCATAAAATGCGGCTCGTCCCACCAGCGCCCGGACTTTGTAAGACTTGTTGTGCCTGCTTTCCCAATAATTCCGAAATCACTATTATTAAAATGTTGTAAAATTTTTTTGCCCCATATATCTTTATCATCAAGAATAATATCATCATGAGAAAATACAACTATGTCATTTTTAGCTTCTTTCAGTCCTTTGTTATAAATTTCGGTAAGAGAATATTCGCCTTTATTAACAAATTGCAATATTTCAATAGAATTAATTCCTGATGTATCTTTAAGGTGTTTTATAAAAGATAGATTTTCTTCTCTTGTAGAAAAAACTATAGTAAGTGAATCGGTTTCCATTATGGAGCGATATTCAGCCTTGTTGTTATCTCTTTGAAAGCTTCAAATACATCATCTGGTTTAATTACTTCCATACAGGCAAAATTTCTCGGACATGCGATAATTGTTCCTGCCGCATATCTATGTCTGCAACCTTTGCATGCAACTGGTGATATTATTGGAAAAAGGGAAGGCAAAGAAGTGTCTGATACAAATTCAGGGAGTGTGCAACCATAAAGAATAATGCTTGGAGTACGAGTTGACTGAGCAAAATGTGCAAGAAGACCATCGGTGCCAATGAAAATTTTACTTTTTGCTATTGTAAGTGCAGTCTGCTGATAAGATAAAACATTTATTAAGCTTAAATCTGCATCAAGATAATCTGAACTTTGTTCTGAAGATTTTCCAACAGTTACAATACTGAATCCTGCCTGTTTTATCTTTTTCCCTAATTCAACATAATTTTGTCTTTTCCATCTTTTTCCATCAGGATAATCACTAAAGTCAAGTGTAACAGGGAAAGGGATGTCTTTCAAGAGATTATCAACATATTCTACATCGTTTTTTTCTATATAAAGAGTTCCCGATTTTTTCTTTGTTCTCACGTTTGCAATTTCAGAGAAGACATCTACAATGTGTTTGCGAAAATCTTTTTCATATGAAAAATCAAGATCAAAAAGAATATCACAAGGTATAGGATTGTTATAGCCAACATAACCGTCTATATCATGACAGCCTTTGACTGATTCAGGTGTTTTAGTCATCAGCAAAATCACGCTATCAGAATATTTTTCTTTAAGAGCTTCAATTACCGGAGTTATAAGAAAAACATCCTCAAGATCACCTGCTCTTTTTATTACAATTGTCTTGCCAAATCTTGCTTTCATTACATAAGCATTCCAGCGTTTTTTGAAATTGTATTCGTTTAAAATGTAATAACCCGGAAGGTCAAAGTTTTCAGCAATCATTTTTATAGTTGTTGTTCCGCGGTGATGTTGCCAGTTAATATCAGTATTTCTAAGAATGTAGCCATCTTTTCTAAGGCGTAATGATAAGTCCATATCTTCAAAATAGGCATACTGATAAATTTCATCAAAGAGTCCATATTTTTTTGCAATCGATGTCGGCATAATAAAGCATGCGGCTTCGCAGTACTCCGGTTCATCAGTGTCCTCCCACTGACCGATTTTATCCCCGTGTAATGTATTAAAGACATTTTTTTTTGGACAAACCTGGGCTATTTTTGGATTTTCTTCAAGAATTTTAATCATGGGAGTTGACCAGTTTTCAAAAAATTCTATATCATCATTCAGCACTGCGAAGAATCTATTATTTGCAAAAGAAAGATTTTGATTATGAGCTTTGCCAAATCCGATATTTTTAGTGCTGTGAGTTATTTTTAGTTTGATTTTATTATCTGAGTCATTAAAATATTTTTTAACGATATCTACAAAATCTTTTGAATTAGAACCATTGTCAAAAATTAAAAGCTGGGTCATTTCAGGTGTGTAAGATTTTAGAGAACGAAGAAAGTTATCAAATATTTCAAGGTTAGGATTAAAGACCGCAACAGAAACTGTAAGCATTAGAAGTCTCCTTTCTAAAGGAAAAATATTTATTAAAAGTTAAGCATTTTCTGTATTAAGGTGGAAAATAGATTTATTTATTTTTTTTTATTATATAACAAGAAGTTTCCAAAATAAAAGTCAAAAAGATTTGAATAAAATTGCTTCAAGCTCTTTTTTAATTCTTATGATAACCGAATTCCAATTATCAATAGACTGCTGTCTGAACAAACGCATAGTTGGATACCATGGACTATCTTCCCTGTCAAGCATCCATCTCCAGTCAGGCACAAATGGCAACATAGTCCATACAGGTTTTCCCATTGCACCTGCAAGATGAGCTACGGCAGTATCGACAGAAATTATAAGGTCAAGATTCTGAATTATTGCTGCTGTATCTGAAAAATCTTTTATTTCCTCTGTGAAATCAATGAGATTTATTTCTTCAGGAAGTTCTTTTACTTGTTCTGAGCCTGAGCCTTTTTGAAGGCTATAGAAACTAATAGGTTTAATTTTTAATATTTCTAAAAAATTTTTCAGTGAGCAAGAACGTTGTTTATCTCTCTTATATTTTGGATTACCCGACCAAGCAATACCTATTTTAAGATTAGAATTATCTTTAATTTTTTCTGTCCAAAAATTAATTAATGAGCTATCAACTGAAATATAAGGTATTTGAGCTGGTATGCTATCAATTGTTGTTTTCAATATTAAAGGTAAACTCATCAAAGGACAATGAACTTCAAAATCAGGTAATGATTCTTCAAATGGAATTATTTTTACTTCAGGGAAGGAATATTTTGCAAGAGAAATTAATTCTTTTGGACATCTAAATATTACTTCCATGTTTTTTTCTATTACAAGTTTTATATATCGCATAAAATGAATTGTGTCACCTAATCCCTGTTCTGCGTGCAAAAGTATTATTCTTCCATTTTTATCAGAGCCATCCCATAGTGGTTGGGAATAATTAAATTTTATAGATTTGAAATCAGATGTCTTCCATCTCCATTCATATTCTTCCCAGCCTTTCGAAAAATTATTTTTAAGTAGTAATAGCATTGCCAAATTAAAATGTGCACTGGCTAAAGATGGTTTTAATTGAAGTGATTTTTCTAAATTTGACAATGCTTCCTCATAAAGTCCTTTCTCAATAAAAGCTAAAGCAAGATTATTATAACCTTCGGCAACATTTGGATTAATTTCAAGAGCTTTGTTATAGTATTTAAAAGCTTCATCAAGCAAGCCTTTTTCCTGAAATATAACCGCCATATTAATATAAACAACAGGATTTTGAGGATTTTTATCAATTAGATTCTGAAAAAAACAAATCGCTTCGTCAAGTTTACCCTTCTTGCGAATTAAATTTCCTAAGTCAATTGCTGTATTTACTGCATTTTGATTAAAATTCAAAGCTTTTTCATAAAATTTTATTGCTTCTTCAAGCAACCCTTTTTCTTTAAATGCATTACCAAGATTGTTATATGTGGCAAAATTCTGTTCTAATTTTAATGCTTTCAAATAATAGTTGATTGCCTGGTCAATCTCATTTTTATTAAAAAAATAGTTTCCTATATTATTATAGGCATCAGCAAGTTGTGGATTTAACTCCAGAGCTTTTTTAAAATAACCGAGTGCTTCATCATAAAGACCTTTTTTAAAGAGAGCAAGACCGAGATTATTATAAATATTTCCAAAATTTGAATTAATATTCAAGGCATTTTTGTAACTCTGTATGGCTTCGTCAAAAAGTTCTTTTTCCTGATATACATCTCCAAGATTATTATGTGCTTCAATGAACTGAGGATTAATACTTAATGATTTTTTATAGCATTCAATTGCATCGTCGAATTTGTTTAAACTTTTGAATGAATTTCCAAGATTATAATAAGCATGAAAATGAGAAGGGTCTAATTTTATTGCTTTATTGAAAAGTTCAATAGCCTTATCATATTGTTTTAAGCCAAAAAAAGATAAACCAAGATTATTATAACTGTCAGCATTCTTAGGATTAAGCTTAATATCTTTTTGAATAACATCAATTGCAGATTCATATTTTTTTGTTTGCAATAATATGATTCCAAGAAAACGGAGTGATTCAGCATGATTTGGTTTCTTTTCAAGTAATTTACGAAACCCATATTCTGCTTTTTGTATTTCACCATTTTTGTAAAAATTGTAAGCAATCTGAAATGCTTTATCAAGATTCATAATACCTGCAAGTATTGTTAGTCCTTTTTTGATTTGTCAAAAAAATTAAAAATAGCCTGTTCTTCAGCATTTCTTGGTGGGTTTATAAATGCTTTACTTGAAGGCTCGTTGTGTGAAGTATTTACATTAGAAGATGCAGGAGGTGTTTGCGGCACCAATCTTCTCGGAGGAGTTGAAGTTGTCTGCTGTTTGGCAGAAGTTGTAGAAACAGATGCTTGGGATGTTTTTGATCTTTGAGTATTTCTTACCTCAACTATTATTTTTTCATCCCCTCTTAACATAGTGATTTTATCAGCCTCAATTTCTTTAAGAACAAAACCACCAAGACTGTCTCCTTTTTTCAAAGTTATCTGCCGCCTGCCTCTGCCGGGTGTATTTTTAATGGCTTTTAGATCTTCAATATAAGCGTAACTGACATCATCAGAAATAAGTGTTCCATAGAGTACTAATTCTGGTTTAGGCGGAGGTGCGGGTTGTTCTTCAGCTTTTTTCTCAACCGGTATCTTGCGTTCAGGATGAAAAGCATTATTTTCAGAAATCAAAATATAATCTGACATTGAAGGGATTTTAAAGTTTTCAGTAGGCTTGTTAGAATCATTTTTTTCAATATATTTTGTTGACGGCAATGTATAAGAGGTTTTTAATGAAAGCATCGGCAATACTATATAATTTGCAAAATAAAAGCAGGCGATTATTAAAATAATATTCAATAAATTAAAGTTTTTTAATAAATTTCTTAAATTAAACATTGATAACCTCTTTTTGTTATTATTTTAACATAAATTCCTGTTTGTTCCCTTCTGTCACCCAATAAATAAAAGCAAGAATTTCTGCGACAGCCCTGTATAGTTCTGACGGAATTTCCTGGTATAACTCGAGCGTTGAAAGCACTTCAACAAGTTTTACATCTTCCTTGATAGGGATATTGTTTTCCCTTGCTATCTGGATTATTTTTTCAGCTAAAGAATCTGTTCCTTTTGCGATAATCTTCGGAGCAGAATCTTTATAGTATTCATAACTTAATGCAGCAGCTTTTTTTCGACGGTTTTTCATATCTTTATATTTATTTTTCCCTCAAAATTACCAATTTTATCTAATTCCGAAACAGAGGATTTATTATCAATTAGAACGGTGCTCTTAAGAGTTAAGCCCGCTTCTTTAAATCGTTTGTCGAGTTCATTAATATAGGAGCGCAGCTGTTTTAAAAATAAATTATTTTCCGCTCTAAAATAAATAATGAAGGATTTATTATTCATTAAAACCAAAATGTTCAAAATGCCTTTTTCTTCAAGGTCAAGATCTATCCGGCAGGAAAAAGAATTTTTCGAGTCATCTTTTTCGTTCTTTTTGAATTTAATATCGCTCTTTATTAGCTTATCCCAAAAAACTGGTATAAAAGTGTAGAAAGAGTCCGTTGTTTTGGACAGAACCTGGTAAGTCTCAATATCTTTAATAAGACTATTTACAAGCTCTATGGATTCTTCCTTATTCTCAGATATTAGTAAATTTTTCAATTGAAGTAATTGTGTCTTTAGATCAAGTTTTATTTCTGACAGGTCAATATTTTGTTTTGAAATCTCGGATTGTACGATTTTATTCAAAATAGAAATCATTGATTTTAATTTTGCTTCAAGAATTACGCCTGTATTTTGTATAGAATTCTTAAGATTTTGGTAATCGAATTTTTCAATATTAATAGCCATATTTTTTCTGTAAAGTTCGAAAATTTTTAAAAATGATTCTTTAAAGGTAAGATTATCAGGCAATTGCTGTAGCAACTCTGAAAGTCTTGTGATAATGTTCTTGCCAGTTGAAATAAGACTTTGTTTGAGTATTTCCTGAACATGCGATTTTGTGTCCGAAGGCAGATTCTCCATGTTATCGGGCAATTCCTTTATAAAATGTTCGAGTAATTCAAGATATTTTTGGGAAGAAATATTATTCCTGTAAGATAATTTTCCAATATCCTGAATAATTCTATTTAACGCCCGATTGTCCAAAGGGATTATTTTTTGTGAAGGTATTTCCTCTTTTTCATACCCGATAAATTGCAATTTCAATTCAGTGCCTTCTTTGTTGGCACCAAGAACTCTAAAAATAGCTTCAGTATTATTTTCAATCGGTATATCGGTCTTAGCGGTAAGTGTGCTGCCCTTTATTTTTAATGTTATCGCACCTGAAGCAAGAATATCTAATATCTCAGCTTTAATTAATTCTCCGGCTTTTAAAGATATTGGCTTGCCGAGAGGTTTTATAACGGTCAAAATATTGGGATTCTGAGTGTTTATCCTGAAATCATCCATATACTTATTATACTGATTCAGGATACCTGTAGAATCAAAGATATATTTTCTGAAGCAATTTATATAGACCTAACAATTATATATCTTTAATAATTTAGCATTAGCATAAAATTTGTTGACAAAAAAAAATTATTTGATATATTTGTTTAAAGGAATATTTAAATTTCCATTGTTTAACGTAAAAGGGGTTTTTATGGAAAATGCAAAAATTCTTGTTGTTGAAGATGACAGGGAAGTAGCAAATATTATAAAAAATATCCTTCAAAATACAGGTTTTAATGTACCAATAGTTGTATCAGGTGGTGAAGCTGCTATTTCTGCAACAAAGATTTTAAAGCCTGATCTTATACTAATGGATATAAAACTCGAAGGCGATATAGACGGGATAAAAGCTGCGGAAAAAATTAAACAATCCTACGAAGTTCCGATAATTTTCCTTACTGCTAATACTGAAGATGATCTATTGGAGATAGCTTCAGAAACAGGCCCGCTTGCTTTTATTATTAAACCATTTAAAGCAAAGGATCTTGTAGTAAATGTAAAAAATGCTCTTTCACAGAGAAAAACTATTCCAAACAAGATAGAAAATGGTTCGTTTGCATTTGATAAAGAATTTAACAATTCGCTAAAAAATACAGCGAATTATATTTATACATTAGAAATAAGAAATAATTATCCTTTTATTATTCAACATTCATACGGATGCATATATGTCACCGGGTATTCATTAGAAGAATATTATTCTAATCCTTTACTTTACTACGAAATAATTTATAAAGATGATAAACAGATATTTATAGAAAACTTAAACAGAATGTTATGTAGAGATTTAGTTGAACCATTTGAATACAGAATTGTGCGTAAGGATGGTTCCGTGAGATGGGTTCGGAATATACCAATCCCAAGACATGACGCAAACGGAGAACTTTTTGCTTATGACGGATTGATAGAGGATATAACAGAAAAAAAAGTTTCAGAAGAATTTATAAAAAATATACTTGAAGCTGTTGATGAAGGATTTGTTGTTATTGACAGAGATTATAAAATAATTTCTGCAAACGGAGCTTTTTATAAACAGGTTGGAATGAATTCTGAAACAGTGATTGGGAAAAAATGTTATGAAGTCTTTCACAAACTTTCTCTGCCTTGTTATGAGACAGGGATTTTATGCGGGGTTAATCATATATTCAATATGGGAACTTCCCATGCTGCTGATTGTCATTATCATGGAGATAATAAGAATCAATTATATGTTGAGACAAAATACTATCCTTTAAAAGATATATCAGGAAACATTGTTTCTGCGATAGTAACTATGCTGGATAGAACTGAGAAAAAGAAGCTCGAAGAGCAGCTTTTTCATGCTCAAAAAATGGAAGCCCTTGGACAATTTGCAAGTACAGTCGCACATGAAATAAATAATTATCTTGCTGCAATGACAACATATGCTCAAATATTGAAAATGAAAATAAACAAAAATAACCCGCTATTTAAGTATGTAAATCAAATTATATTGTCTTCGGAAAAAATAGCAGGATTGACCCGCAACTTAATTGCATTTGGAAAAAAACAGGAATTAAATATAAGACCCATCAATATTTATAATTTAATAAAAAAATCTGAAAATATATTGTCAACACTTATTGGTGTTAAAATTAGTCTTGAAATTATATTCAGGCCATCTTTGAGCCAATATAAAGAATTAATAGTAAATGGTGATCCTGATTTATTAGAACAGGTTCTGATGAATCTTGCAGTAAATGCTCGTGATGCAATGCCTGATGGAGGAAGATTAATAATAGAATTAAATATTGAGGAAAAAGACAATAGTTTTATAAATAGTTTTGAATGTTCGGAAACCAGTAAATTTGTAGTAATCTCTGTTTCAGATACAGGTATTGGTATGAACGAAGAAATAAAATCAAGAATATTTGAGCCTTTTTTCACAACAAAAGAAGTTAACAAAGGCACTGGTCTCGGTCTCGCAATAGTTTACAGGATAATAAAAGAACATAAAGGATATATAGATGTAGATAGTATTTTAGGTAAAGGAACAACTTTTAGAGTATATCTTCCTTTGTTTGAAAAATAATTCCGGGTTATTAACCCTGAAAATACATTATCAGATTCGATGTCAGATATTTCAAAAAAATTTGCCCTTTAGAAGTTTTTTCCCTATTTCCTGTTGAGACCCAGAAAATAGCAGAGGGCTATATTATATTTTTTACATAATTATTCAATATGTTTCACAAAGCTAATTAAATCAGATATTATGATTTACTCACTAATCCGGGGTAATTCTGCTAAATTTAGCTCCTTTTATTGAAACGCCTCCCATCAAACCCTTCTGATCAAAAATAAATCCGGCAATAGGATGTTGGCTGCGAAGTGTTTCGACAGAAACTTCAGTTCCAACATCAATAAGTGTGACTTCAGCGTCAACACCTGCTTCCCACCCTTCGCTTTTTCTGAATTTATTTAAGACATCTTCTGTCATAAAAAGGATAATCATATCATATTTAACTGCTCCAATTTGCCAGCCAATAGAGCCTTCTGCAATGCTGTAATATTCAACAGGTGAGTTCCCAATTAATAATGCTCCCTGACCATACTTGCCTCCAATGATAAACCCTGCTTTTGTAATATTTGGTATTACCAGCACTCCTTTAGCGCCTTTCAAATAATTGGTTCCGCCTTTTATTTGTTGTTTGAAACGATCCATTGCTGCATTTACACTTGCATTTATCTCTTCTCTGGTTATTGCATGACATTTTGTAGAGAAGTGAAAAAATAAAAGTGTTGAGCAAAAAAACATAAAAAAGATTATTAATAAATTACGTTTAAACATTTTCTCAGCCCTCCTTATTGATTATATAAATCAATAATATCACATTATGATATTGTTTGTTGCATTATTTTTGTTTATATTGCTTGAAATATTTATTTTATAAATGACAGACTATTTTATGAATATTATAACTGCAAAAGAACTTACAAAAAATTATGGTAGCATCAAAGCTGTTAATTCAATAAATTTTGAAATTTATAGAGGTGAATGTTTTGGTTTTTTAGGTCCAAATGGGGCAGGGAAGACCACGGTAATGAAAATCATTTACTGTTTTTTGCCACCGGATTCTGGCGAGGTCAGGGTTTTTGGTCTTGATGTTAAAGAATCTTCAAGCTTGATAAAAGCCAGAACCGGAGTGATGCCACAGGAAGATAATCTTGATCCTGATCTTTCTGTTCTGGAAAATCTTATTGTTTATGCAAGATATTTTGATATGCCAAAGAAGAAATCTTTCCCTGTTGCAATGGAACTCCTTGATTTTGTTGATTTGAAAGACAGAGCAAGTACGAAAATTACAGATCTTTCCGGCGGGATGAAAAGAAGATTAGTATTAGCCCGGTCTCTTATAAATAATCCAGAGCTATTAATTCTCGATGAACCAACAACAGGTCTTGATCCGCACAGTCGTAGAGCTGTATGGGAAAAGCTAAATTATCTGAAATCAAAAAATACAACACTAATTCTTACAACACATTATATGGAAGAGGCAGAGAGATTATGCGATAGAGTTGCAATTATGGATTCAGGGAGAATAATAACAATTGATACGCCGGTAAAACTTATGGAAATACACGGAGGACATCTCGAGGATGTTTATTTAAAACTTACGGGGAAACCACTTATTGAGAGAACAATATGAAATTAAGACGTGCTTTAAGAGTCTGGCAGAGAAATTTTACTGTTTATACAAAACTTTATAAATCAAGTTTTGCGTTAAATTTTATAGAACCAGTTCTGTATTTGACAGCAATGGGTTTGGGACTCGGTGCTTTTGTTCGTGAAATAAACGGTTTGCCGTACATACAATTTATAGCCCCGGGAATAATTGCATCGTCTTCTATGTTTGCTGCAATTTATGAATGCACTTATGGAACATATGTCAGAATGACTTATCAAAAAACATTCGATGCTATTCTTGCAACACCTGTAACTATTTATGACCTTATAGCCGGTGAACTTATGTGGGGAGCAACCAAAAGCATTATTTATGGGACAACCATCATAATCGTAATTTCATTGTTCGGACTCGTAAAATCTCCACTTATAATTTTAGTTATACCTTTTCTTTTTGTTACAGGAGTGATCTTTGCTGAGATATCTGTAATTTTTGTTGCTATTGTTCCGGGTATAGACTCTTTCAATTATTTCTACACTCTTTTTATGACCCCGATGTTTCTCTTTTCTGGAATATTTTTCCCTCTCGAAAATCTTCCCTCAATTGTTCAGAAGATTGCCTTTTTTACACCACTATATCATCTCGTAAATATATGTCGTGGATTTGCTGCAGGAAATATTGATTGCTGTTTATGGGATATTCTCTGGATTATAGCAGCAGTAATAATTCTTGCTCCATATCCTTTCAGGCTGATGAAAAAGAGGGTTTTAAAATAGACAATAGATAAATCCTGAAAAGCATTTTTTTGGTTTATCTGGCATAATTAAAAGATGCGTTTTGAAGTAATAACAACGGATAAATATGCACGTGCTGGGGTTATTGAAACCCATAGGGGTATCGTGAATACCCCGGCTTTTATGCCTGTGGGCACTATCGGCACTGTAAAAGCAATGTCACCCGATGAATTAAAAGAAATAGGGACTGAAATTATACTCGGAAATACTTATCACCTTTATTTAAGACCGGGACATAAGATTATTGAAACTCTCGGCGGATTGCACAAATTCATGAGCTGGGACAGACCGATACTAACTGATAGCGGAGGATTTCAGGTTTATAGCTTATCAGCACTTAGAAAGATAGAAGATAACGGGGTGTATTTCAGATCCCATCTTGACGGTTCACTGCATTTTCTTGGTCCTGAAAAAGCAATGGAAATCCAGTCTTCACTTGGCTCAGATATAGCAATGGTTCTTGATGACTGCACTCCATATCCTTCAACTTATGAATATGCAATGGATTCCATGTTAAGAACAATAAAATGGGCTGAACATTGCAGAAAATTAAAGACTGATAAACAAGCAATATTTGGAATAGTTCAGGGAAGTTTTTATGAGATTTTAAGGGAAAAATGTCTTGAAGCACTTGTAAATATTGGATTTGATGGATATGCCGTAGGTGGTTTGAGTGTTGGCGAGCCAAAAGAGGATATGTATAGAATAATAAATTTTACAGCGCCATTACTTCCTGAAAATAAGCCAAGATATTTAATGGGCATAGGGGATCTTTTTGATGTGCTTATTGCTGTAAAAGCAGGTTTTGATATGTTTGATTGTGTAATGCCTACAAGAAATGCTCGTAATGGCACATTATTTACAAGTCAGGGGAGAATAAGCATAAAGAGGGAAGAATTCAAAGCAGATTCCAATCCTCTTGATCCCGAATGCGAATGCTATACTTGCAGAAATTATTCAAGAGGCTATCTAAGGCATTTATTTCTATCAAGAGAAATACTTTCAATGAGGCTAAATACAATACACAACCTTTACTTTTATTTAAAATTTTTTAGAAATATGAGAGAATCAATATTAGAAAAAAGATTCAGTGAATTTTTTGCAAAATGGATAAATCTCGTATCATAACAAATTATCATCAGAAAGTAAGGAATGTCCTTTTATATACTCTCATTTTCAATACCGCTGTTGCATCAGCTAAAATTATTTATGGATATATTACCTGTTCTGTTGCGATGCTTTCAGACGGGTATCATTCTCTATTTGATGGAGTGTCAAATATTATAGGCATTATAGGTATCTGGATAGCATCAAACCCTCCTGATAAGGAACATCCTTATGGACATAATAAATATGAAACTTTGTTTACGATTGCAATTGGTATAATGATTTTTTTTACCTGCTTTCAAATAGTAAAAAAAGTATATGATTCATTTTTTGATACACATAAAGTGATTGTAACAAATATCAGTTTTACAATTATGTTGCTTACTCTCGTAGTAAATATAATAGTTATGTCATATGAGTCAAGAAAAGGTAAACAGCTTGGGAGTGAATTTTTGATTGCAGACGCAAATCATACAAAAAGCGATATTCTTGTTTCCTTATCTGTTATCATAAGTCTTTTTCTTACAAGAGCAGGTTATAGTTATGCAGATGCTGTTGCAGGAATAATTCTGGTTTTTTTAATAGCAAGAATAGGGTTTAAAATAATTAAAGAAGCTTCTGACGTTCTTGTAGATAAGATTTGCATGGATACTTCAGCAGTTGAATCAGTGGTGAATAATATAGAAGGAGTGAAGGGATGCCACGATATAAGAACGAGGGGTTCATCAAGTTATACTTATCTTGATCTTCACGTGCTTGTGGATGGCGAAATGAGCACAGAAAAATCTCATAATATTGCGGATAAGGTTGAGAAGAAGATAAAAGACGAATTTTCAAATGTGGTTGATATTGTTGTTCACATAGAACCTGTATTGCATGATAAAACAAAACAAAACAAATAATGTTTTTATAGCTCCTGATACTTGTAATCAGAATAATGGCAAATAAATGCTGCTCTATTTATTGACTGAAACTAAAATAAAATATTAAGATATACTCTATGCTCGAACCCAAAAAACAGGTTGAAATAATAAAAAGAGGCGCTGTAGAAGTTATTGTTGAAGATGAACTTCTGAAAAAGCTTCAGAAGTCTTATGATGAAAAAAGACCTTTGCGCATAAAAACAGGTTTTGATCCAACAGCTCCTGATATTCATCTCGGTCATACTGTTTTGCTCGAGAAAATGCGGCAATTTCAGGATATGGGACATGAAGTTATCTTTCTTATTGGCGATTTTACAGGTATGATAGGAGATCCGACCGGCAGATCCGAGACAAGAAAGCCCCTGACAAGAGAAGATGTCTTAAGGAATGCCGAAACTTATAAAAGACAGGTTTTTAAAATCCTTGATCCCGAAAAAACCAGAGTAATGTTTAACAGCGAGTGGTTTTCTAAAATGGATATCATGGATTTTGTCAGACTTGGTTCGATGCAAACAGTGGCAAGAATGCTTGAACGCGAAGACTTTAAGAAAAGATTTGAAAACCATCAGGATATTAGTATTCTCGAATTTTACTATCCATTGTTTCAGGCATATGACTCCGTATATTTGAAAGCTGATTTTGAGCTTGGTGGAACTGACCAGAAATTCAATATTCTTATGGGAAGAACCATGCAAAGAAAGATGGGATTAGAAGAACAAACCGTTGTGCTTATGCCTTTGCTTGAAGGCCTTGATGGAATAAATAAGATGTCAAAGAGTCTCGGAAATTATATAGGCATTGATGAACCACCAAAAGATATGTATGGAAAGCTCATGTCAATTACTGATGAACTGATGGTCAGATATTATGAATTGCTTAGCAGAATATCTATTGATGAATTCAGGGCTTTAAAAGAAGGTATTAAGAATGGAACTATTCATCCGAAAAAAGCAAAGGAAGCTCTTGCACTGGAAATAGTCGAAAGATATTGGGGCAGGGAAGAAGCTTTAAAGGCAAAAGAGGAATTTGAACAGATATTCAGAAAAAAAGGGTTGCCAGATGACATACCCGAAATTTATATTTCGTGGGATGAAGAGAATATGTGGGTTCCAAAGATTATGAAATTGGCTGGACTTACATCAAGCACAAGTGAATCTCTCAGATTAATAAAACAGGGCGGGGTAATGGTAAATGAAGTTAAGTATAACGACCCTGAGGGTAAGCTTAGAAAAGGAGAATATGTTTTCAAAGTCGGAAAAAGAAAATTTATGAAAGTTAAGCCAAAATAGGTTCTTTTATAATTCCTCCAGTAATATTCGTTGATCTCACCTCCTTAAAAATCTACTGTTACTTTCTATCATCTTTAATACACTTCTTGGTCAAGAGATTTTTCTTCTCAATAGGTAAGTGCTCCTAAATCTATCAATTTCAGCTTTCCTTTTTTAAATAATCACTATAGGTTGCATGACTAACTGCATCAAATTAGTTATAGTGCTTTTTTAAAAACAGCTTGAAATGTTTTCAAGAAATCTTTATCGCTAATTGAAGAATCGAACTCTTTTAGCCAGTTCTCTATATATCTGATATCGATATTCGGGTTTTTAAGAATAATAGTTCTTGCATCTTCTAAGTCTCGTGGCCTACCCGCAAATATCTTGTGTATTATGACATCTTCAGGAGAAGCAAAAGCTACTTCTTTCCCCATTAAAGATATAGTTCTTGCTCGCTTTATCGCTTCTGTCTCATAAGGAGTAAATGAGAAGATAAAGTCAATGCGTATGCCAGAAGGTTCGTCTAATACTGGTAATACCATTGTCTGACTAACAAAGGACTTTACGTCCTGTGGAACAGGTTTTAGTGAAAGTTCGTTCACAATAGAAAGGATTTCCTCAAGAGAATCAATATTGACGCCAAGGGTTATATCAATGTCCCTCGTAAGTCTTGGCTCGCCATAAAGTAGAACAGCCTGACCATCTATTATCATATAAGGTATGTTATGGTCTTTGAGTTTCGAAGCTATTTTTGAGATGATTTCTTCAAACATGAGTTTAGAATTTTAGCAATCTTTATATCAACTTCTATTCCTTCCAAAGGGTCTTTGGATAGCCATGCTTTTAGATCCATCGCTTCTTTCAACATGTACTCTAAAATCTTTAATGACTTGTTGTAGGGCAGAGGACCTTCGTTTTTACTGAAATCATCTTCAAGTTTTTTGAGGATAGATGGATTCTTTATCATATTTCTTTGTATGCTTTGACTTTTATATATCTTACTTTATCATGTTTATATTTTAAACGGTTGTCTAACCCTAAATTCTTTAAGGAGCCGTCTTCTGGGATTATTCCATTTTTAATCTCATATTTTATTGCTATTTCCATACCTGTTTTCTCAACTTCTGCATCACTGCTTATAACTTCGTTCCCTAAAGTGGTTTTAATTTGTTTATTCAGATAAATCGTGGTGTTGTCATAGTGAGGCTCTTTTCTTTATAAGTTCATTAAGATTGAGTAGTGCCTTTTCATACTCAGACTTACTTTCTTCTTTTTTATTATCGCATTTTACAAACTAAGGTATCGGGAATAAATTTATTTTTATAATCAGTCCTTTTAGTGTTGATTTGATAAGATTATTTTATCATAAAAGGTTAAGTTGTTATATAATTATAATTCCTGCAGTAATCTTCTTATTTCTATATCCCTCTGCATTATATAAATTCTGATTTTGTTTTCATCCTCTGTATGTGGAAACAATTCAAGTCCATAAGCAATCATATCCTTAAATTTTTCTGAAAAAGAAATATGTTGTCCCGAAGGTGTCTTAAAAGAGGATTCAGGTTTTGTTAAGGAATCAAGCTTATAAACGATAGAAGCATTAGATAACACAAAAGTTTCTCCCTGCAAAGGAAGCCTTATTCCGCAGACAATTTGCTGGTTTGTATTAACAACAATTTGTGAAAGGAAACCAACACCTCTTTCAGATATATCTTTTACATTGAGTGATATGGTTCCATGTTCTGGAGAAAATAAATAAAGAGTAACAGGCAATTTAATAGAAGGTTCAACTCTAAGAAATCTACGGAGATAAGGATTCATGTTTTTAGGAATAGTAGCTGTGACTTTATTATTTTCAACACTTAAATTGTCAAAAATACAACTATAAGATTTCCCAAGCACTTCAAAATTAGCGAAAAAATATTGTTCTTTTTCAATACATATAATTGAGCGATAAGGTGAAAATCTGCTTAAAAGAATTTTTTCATTATTGTAAATTTTCTCAATATAACATAAGCCTCTGCCAGTTATAAAATAGCCTTTTTCTTCTTCAAAAGGAAATGAAAGAATTAAAGGCAGTTTTTTTTCGTATAAATAAATAAAAGCGTCGCCTGGTTTCATATTTTTATATTTTAAAAGAAAAACCTATAATGATTCCATAAATCTCATTGCAAGTTCAAAAAAACCATAAATTTTAAGGTCAATAAGATTGCCCTGGGTTTTTAGTTCTTCAAGAGTTTCAAACAGTTTTTCAGAAGGAATAATAAGCACCTCAATATCTTCGGTTTCATCTCTTCCGCTGATGCCTTTGAAAATGAGTTTTCTTGCTAAATAAACAGTTATTATTTCACCTGAAGAACCAGAAGACATGGGACCTTCTGAAATGTGGATAATTTCTTTTGCTGTATAACCTGTTTCCTCTTCAAGTTCTCGTAAAGCAGCCTGTTCTAATGTGCCGCCTTTGTCGTTTAACCCTGCGGGGAATTCAATAACATATCTATTAAGAGGTGGCCTGAATTGCTTTATAAGAATCAATTCATTATTATCTGTTACAGGAACAATTACAACAATGCCTTTACAATTGACTCGCTCAAAATATTCCCATTGTCTTATTATTCCTGAAGAATCTGAATATTCTGAGACAACAAAATTTAAATATTTGCCTTTGAAAACAATTTTTTTACTGATAATATGCGGTATATTATGTTCTATGTTTTTCAAGTGTTTACTACAGAGTTTCTTTCGCCTATCCTTTATATAAAGGTATCTTTATTCTGAATGTTGTTGAATTATCATCAGTGAATACTTCAATGCTGCCATGCATTCCCTGTATAAAACGATATATAATATTTAGTCCTCTGCCTTTGACATCTCCTTTTTTTATTTGCGCCATGGTTTCTTCATCAATTTTGCCAGTATTTTTTATCTCAAAACAGGCATTATCTTCACATCTGTAACTTTTTATTGATAACTCTCCACCGTTTTCGGGTATGGCTTTTGTAGCATTATCAAAAAGATTGTCCATTACCCTTTCGAGTCCAAAAGGAGAACAATATATATAAAGTCCTGATTGAAGTTCATTTTTGATAAGTATTATGTTTGTTCTTTTTTGTTCTCTGATAGCTTCTTCATTTATTCTGAAACGGCTATTCAGAACTTCTGTGAGATCAATTATTCTTTCTCTTCCTTCAATGCCCGGATAAACAACCAATTCCTGCATTCTTAAAGCTTCCTGTGATATTATTTCAAGATATTCATTTATTTTATTTTTGGTTGAATTTAGATCACTGTTTTGAAGTAATCTAATCGCTCTTTTGGCAAAACCTCCTATTGCGATCGCAGGATTTTTAAAATCATGAAGCACGTCATCAAGTTTTTCCATCCTTAAAGCTTTCATAATTTCTTTGCCGAAAAAAGTTAAAAGCTCTATTTCATTTTCAGTAAACTCCTGCCTTCTGTCTATAGCGTAGAAAATTAGGAAATAATTTATGTCTTCATTGGCTTTAAGAGGGATAAGAAGGACAGAGTTTACATTATTTTTTAATGCGTATTTTTTTAATTCGTCGTTTGATAAAGAACTGTTCAAGGGGTCTTTAATGAGAATGTATGAAGATTCTATGCGTTCATATTCATTATCAACACGGGCTCCTTGAAAATTAATCAGAGCGTCAAAATAAGGATGCTCTTCTATTTTAAAAAGACAGGTTATATCATGACTTTGCTGACCAATCGGATATTCAAGCTCAATTTTAACATGCTTTCTGTCAGGCATTATAGAAAAAAGCGAACAGCTCTGGATAAGCAATATGTCAACCAATTCAGGAATCATTGTCATGAAAACATCTTTGAGTTTAATGCCTTCCCTGTGGCTGAGTTTTACAAATATTTTTTCTGTTATTTTTTCTTTTTGCTGATTTAATTTTTGAAGGTCAATAATTCTCTTTTTTGCAAGAACATAACTTACTCTCCGTGCCATTAATTCAGCATTTGAAACCTCGAGCGGGTCGAATTCACGATTTTTTTCTTTATAATAAATCTGGATTGCGCCGGGTATATCAGGTTCATTTTTTAAGAATCCAGGAATATTTAAAGGCACTGCCATTAAGGAGTTAAAACCATAAATTTTAACTATATCTTTGTTTGCATATGCTGGCTCATTCATAATATCTGGGACAAGATAACTGCGGCCGCTTTTTATAACTGTCCCTGCAACGGTTTTATTTACAGGGATGCTTTTCAATCTGCTTATTTCTTTAAAATTATACGAGCCAAAAGCAACGAGATTTTCAGTTTTTGGGTCGAATATTCTTATCGAAGCAGCTTCAGCATGAAGAAATTCAGTAATCCTTTTCGCTGCTTCACCTAATATGTCTTTCCAGTTAAGTTCAGGGTCAATGCTAATTACATCTTCAACCATTTTAACAACATCTTTTATATATTCAGAAATACAGTATTTTCTAAGAAAAAATGCAAGCTCAGAAATTTCATCATTAGTTAAATGATATTTTTCAATAATTGGATTGGATTTGAGAAATTTTATAAGAATTTCATTCATGTTCTTTAAATAATATCAGAGTATGTAAAACTTATTCAATATTACTTCAAAAAATGAATATTACTTTATCAGAATAAAAAAGAGGGTTCAATATATATTGAACCCTCTTTTTAAATTTATTTAGAAATTATTGGTGAATTAGTGGGCTTTTTCAGTCTTTTTTTCTGTTTTATGCTCTGATTTTTTCATTTCATGTTTTACTTTTGGAAGTTCGAGCATTTCCACTTTGCCATTTGAAAGATTGTATTCAGCAACTACTATCTTTAGTTTTCCTTCATGTACAAGTTCTTTAACAACAGGGCTTTTCATTACATCAGCATATACATTCATTACATTTTCTTTAATAGCTGTCTCAAGAATTTCGTCTTTTGAACCGCCTTTTTTCTTTGCTTTCTTTACAGCAGGCTGTATTTTTTTAACAATCGCACCTATATTCCCTTCAGGTTCACCTTTTGTTTCCATTGTAGCTTTTACAGCACCACAATCTGAATGTCCAAGAATCATGAGCAAAGGCGTATGAACATGTTCTACGCCATATTCAATACTTCCGAGTGCAATTGGATCAACAACATTGCCTGCAACTCTTACTATAAAAATATCACCTAATCCCTGGTCAAAAATATGTTCAGGGGGAACTCTTGAATCAGAACAACTAATAATTGTTGCAAAAGGATGCTGTCCGCCTTTTAAGATTTCGGTTCTTCTTGAATCACCAAGGTCTTTGCTGGCAAACTTGCCTTCGACATACCTTTTGTTTCCATCGAGTAATTTCTGCAGGGCTTCGTCTCCTGCACTTCCTGCAAATACAAGACCGGAAAAAGCTAAAATAACAAACAAAGATAAAATAATACCTGAAAACCTTGATAACTTCATAAACCAATACCTCCTCAATTATTAATTTAAACCCCTCGATGAGTGGGTATATATTAACCCATAATTTTATTCCATAAATCTATGGTTCAGACACGGAGATCAAAAATAAATATTCTCGAAATATCTATATTGTTAAGCTGCCTGATTCTTTTTCTTCTTTGCTGCTTCAGCAAGCACTTTAGCAGTGTTGAAAGTTCCTTCAATAGCCTGCACAGGACATTTTTCTGTGCATATTCCGCAACCTATACATTTGTTGCCATCTATCTTGTGTAATTTCTTGGATTCACCAAATGGTGCGTTGACGGGACATACTTTAGCACAAATGCCGCAACCAATGCAACGGTCATTTATAAAAGCTTTCGGTCTTTGAGGTATATAATCAGTTATTGCGCCGGTAGGACATTTATTAAAGCATAAACCACAGACTCTACACTTTTCAATATCTATTCTTGAAAGATTATTTTCAATTAAAGCAGCATCAAAAGGACATGTTTTTACACAAATACCGCAGGCAATACAACCTGTCTTACAATTCTTTTTTGTCTCGGCACCCCTGTCCTTCGAATTGCAGGTTACAAGAACCTGTTTTGAAGAAGGTAGAACTTTGATAACTTTTCGTGGGCAGGCTGCTTCACATTTTCTGCAACCAGTGCATTTTGTTATATCTATAAAAGGCAGATGATCATCGGTCATTGTTATTGCGCCAAATGGACATACCCTTGAACATGTTCCATATCCGAGACATCCATAGACACAGGATTTATCTCCTCCTGCTGTTAACATCGCTGCTCTACAATCTTTAACACCTTCGTATTTAAATTTTTTGGATGATTTACTCCATCCACCCTTGCATATAATGCGTGCAAATTCAGGTTCTTTTAAAGTTACTTTTTTCCCAGTTATACCTGCAACAGCTTCTGCAGTGGCAGCTCCGCCGGGAGTGCAAAGGTTAGGGGGGACTTCAGCTTTTTTTACAACAGCTTCAGCATATTGTTCGCAACCTGCGAACCCGCATGCGCCTCAATGAGCGTGAGCAAGAACATCAAGAACCGCCTGAACACGTGGATCAACCTCAACTGAAAATTTTTTGGCAGCAAAAGCAAGACCGAGCCCAAAAATTATGCTTATTCCCGCAAGAAATATAAGTGTGTATTTAATTAATGGGATGATTTCTACATATTCTTTTGCTTCTACTCCGCCCCCAACTCCTGTATGGGGAATAATATAGTTAAGCCCTGATAAAATTAGATTTAAAAGATCAATTAACTCTATCATTCAAACCCCTTAAATTTTTATTAGTCCAGAAAAACCTGCAAAGGCTAAGGCTATGAGTCCTGTGACTATGAAAGCTATTGGTGTTCCTCTGAAAGGTTTTGGCACATCAGCAAGTTCGAGCCTTTCCCTGATACTCGCCATAATTATCAGTGCAAGAGCAAACCCTATTCCTGAACCGAATGCAAAAGAAATACTTTCAATAAAGCTGTAGCGTTCTCCAGCATTAATCAGAGGGACTGCAAGAATTATACAGTTGGTTGAAATCAGCGCCAAATAAATACCGAGTTTATGATAAAGAACAGGAGAAATTTTTCTCATAATAGTGTCTGAAGCCTGAACAAAACCTGCAACAATTCCTATAAAGATAATTATCTTTAAAAAAGTAATATCCCATGGTACAAGTACATAATTAAATACGAGCCAGCTAAGTCCCGAACTGATCATCATAACAGAAGTAAATGTAATGCTCATGCCAATAGCAGTTTCCATTCTTCTTGAAACACCAAAAAATATGCATAATCCAAGAAATCTTGTGAACACAAAATTATTTATAAGAGAAGCAGAAATAATTAGCTCGAAAACCTTTACGAACTCTGAACTCATTTTTTCTCCTATGTATGATTAATAACTTTTATTTTCATATTTGCCATAAATCCAGTTGAATATTCCCATTAAAATTCCTACAGCAATAAACCCTCCTGCAGGCAGAATGAAAATTAGCAAGGGTTTTGCATTTATAATCTGATATCCCCAGAGGGAACCTTTACCGAGCAATTCCCTGAAAAAGCTTATAAGACTAAGCGCGAATAAAAAACCGAGTCCCATTCCTATTCCATCAAACATCGAGGGTATAAAACGGTTTTTACTTGCAAACATTTCAGCGCGCGCAAGAATAGAAGCGAATGCGACTATTAACTGTATATAAAGCCCCATCTGTTTATATGCTTCAGGAGCAAAAGCTGCCATTGACATGTCTGTTATTGTAACCCAGCCAGATATTACAAGCATGAATATCGGCAGCCTGATTCTTGGATGAATAAAATGTCTCATCAGGGAAATAGTAATATTAACCATTACCTGCACAAAAAGAACTGCTGTGCCCATTAAAACACCATTTCTTAGATTGTTCGTAACAGCTATAGAAGGGCATAAACTCAATGCGAGTTTGAAAATAGTATTTTCCTTGAAAATTCCGTTTTTAATGACTTCGTAATAATTAATTTTTTTCTGTATCATCTGATTTCTCTTTTTGCTTTATATTATTAATCAAAAAAGAAACAGCATTTCTGACAGCATCTTCGGTGACTGCCCTGCTTGAGATTGTTGCTCCTGAGATAGCTTGAACATATTCTTTTGTATCAGTTTTCAAGACCTTAAGATGATCTAAATCTTTTTCTTTAAACTGGTTTATGAAATTATCTTTTTCAATTTCATCTCCAAGCCCGGGTGTTTCAGCATGACTGAGAATACCAATCTTTTTAACTTTAAAGTCAGTGTCAACTGCCGTCAGAATGTTAATGTAACTTGAATAACCTTTTCCAAAAGACTGAATTAAATAACCAATAACTTTATTCTCTTTCATCGCTATATAATATTCAGCATGTTTGTCATGTATTACCCAATCCCCGAGTTTATCAATCTTATCAGCCTCGGGCATAAGTTTTTTAAGAGCCCGCTCTTTTTCTATTACAGAGTTTCTATACATTATAGGAGATGTTTTAGCATAAACAAATGCAAGAATAGCACCTCCGATAAGATAAATGACAACGAGATTTAGAGTAATTTTAATAATATCTTTAGTATTCATTTTTTCTTTACTGCTCCAAAAATCTTACTTTTAAAACCCCTGTCAATCAGCGGTGAAAAACAGTTCATTATAAGTATTGCAAACATTACACCTTCAGGATATCCACCTTTTAATCTTATAAGCATTGTTAAGAATCCGCAACCTATGCCGAATAAAACCTGCCCGCTTTTCATTGATGGGCTTGTTACATAATCAGTTGCCATGAAGAAAGCTCCAAGCATCATTCCTCCGCTAAGAATATGAAGCAATGGGTCACCTGAAAACAATCCACTGTTTCCTCCGAATATCCATGCAATTAAAGCTGCTGTGCCAATAAAAGTCAAAGGAATGTGCCAGGTAATATATCTGCGATAAAAAAGAAAAGCTGCTCCTAATAAAAGTGCGATGGCTGATGTTTCACCTATGCATCCAGCGCGGTTTCCATACAATAGGTGTGAATAAAGATTAGCTTTGTCTCCAAAAATTTCTATGAGTTTTGTATATCCTTCTTCTTTTAATATTCCCAGAGGAGTAGCGGTTGTAATTGCATCAATTTTAATAAAAGCCGGGGAAGGTTCTGTCCATGCTGTCATTAGTTTAGGAAAAGATACAAGAAGAAAAGCCCTGCCGATTAATGCAGGATTAAAAATATTATATCCAAGCCCGCCGAATAGTTGCTTTGTAATTATAATAGCGAAAAATGAACCTGCAACAGGTATATAGAAAGGAACAGAAGCTGGAAGATTCATTCCTAATAGAAGACCTGTTAGGAATGCACTGCCGTCATTTATGGTTATATCTTTTTTCAGTATTTTCAGATATAGAAATTCGAAAAAAACGGATGACACAATACATAATGCCAGCGCAAATATAGCACGCGGACCAAAGTAATAAGCTCCCATAATCACAGCAGGCAGTAATGACGCAGATACGCTCCACATAATACGGCCAGTGGATTCATCACTTCTTATATGGGGACTAACTGATACGATAAATGATTTACTATGATTGTTCTCTTTGTCCATAATTTAGAATGCTCATGGTTTAACCTGTGTTTTTGCAAGTCTTATTAAATGTACAATTGGTCTTTTTGAAGGACAGACATATGTACAGCATCCACATTCAAAACAATCAAAAAGATTGTATTCTTTTGCTCCTTCAAAAAAGCCTCTTTCGCTATAAACGCTTAACATTGATGGCATCAGTCCCATGGGACATGCGTCAATACACCTTCCACATTTTATACAAGGTCTAAATTTTTCTGTATGCACAATCTCTTTTTCAGTAAGTACAGTGATGCCTGAAGTACCTTTTGTTACAGGCATATCGAGTGAAGCTATCGCAAATCCCATCATCGGGCCACCGGAAATAACTTTGACAGCATTTTCTTTAAGCCCTCCGCATTCTTCAATTAGATGAGAAATAGGTGTACCGATTTTAACAAGAAGATTTTTAGGCTCTCTAATCCCTTCACCTGATACAGTTACAACTCTGTCAATTAATGGTTTGCCAAAACGAACAGCTTCATATATTGCATTAGCCGTTCCTGCATTATGCACCACAACTTTAACATCCATGGGTAGTGCTCTCGGAGGCACTTCTCTTCCGGTAATCGCTTTTATTAGCATTTTTTCTGCGCCCTGCGGATATCTTGTACGTAAAGAGCATACTTTAATATTAATACCTTCTGAATTGATAACCGCTTTTTTAAGAGATTCGATAGCTAAGGGTTTATTGTCTTCTATTCCGATAAATCCATTTGATACTCCCAAAACTTTCATTATTATTTTCAATCCCTCTATTATTTCAGAAGGTTTTTCTATCATTAATCTATAGTCGCCTGTGAGATACGGCTCGCATTCAGAACCGTTTATAATAACTGTATCAATGGGTTTTTCTTTAGGAGGAGAAAGTTTGACTATAGCAGGAAATGTAGCTCCGCCCATACCAACTATTCCTGCATTTTTAATCTTTTCCTTTATTTCATCGGGGCTAAGTTTCATATAATCGGGATTGTCTTTTAATAATGTCCATTCATCTTTAAAATCGTTTTCAACAACCACAGAAGTAACCATTCTTCCCATTACATTTGGAATTTCGATAATTGATATGACTTTCCCGGATACAGAAGAATGAACTGGAGCAGAAACAAAACCTGTTGCTTCTCCAATCAATTCACCTTTTTTTATTTCCTGATTTATTGTGACAACTGGTTTGCATGGCGCTCCAATATGCTGGCTCAATGGAATTATAACTTTCGGAGGTTTAATTGTTTCGGTTATCTTTTTGTCTGCTGAAAGTTCTTTTTTGTCAGCAGGATGAATGCCGCCTTTAAAGACTAAAAAACCCACCTATCTAAAATCTCCAAATTTATTAAATTAAGATATACTAAATCTCTTTCAGTATGATTGCAATTAAAAATACATCAACTGAAGAAAAAAAACCTGTAATTAATAACACATAACAGCATTAAAAATCAAGTGCGAGAAAATATGATGATATTACTATTTTAAAATATCATATTTGAAGCTTGCCTCCTCAGAGTTTTTTCGGACTTTCAACCATGCTTACCGACTTGTTAAGATTTAGTGTTTTTTAAGACGATATCTTTTAATGCTTCTATGAATAATGGATGGGTATTTAAAGAATCTGCTCTTTTTATATTTATACCGAGTTCTTTTGCAAGAGATTTGTAAAAGATATCAATCTCATAAAGTGTTTCTATATGATCCGAAACAAAACTTATTGGAACAATAAGTACATTTTTTACTCCCTTCTCGGAAAGTTCTTTAAGCTTTTCTTCTGTTGAAGGTTCAAGCCATTTTACAGGGCCGCTCCTGGATTGATAGCTAAGGTGCCATTGTATATTAATTTTTTTTGTAATTTCATTTATTGTTTCTAATGTCTGTTTTTCGTATGGATCACCTGCATCAATTATTTTTTTAGGAAGACTGTGGGCGCTGAAAAGGACATGAATTTCAGAAAAAGAATATGAGCTAACATTTTCAAAAAAAGAATCGAGCCCCTTCCTTATAACATCAACCAGTGCGTCAATATATAAAGGATGGTTATTCCATGATTCTATTTTTGTAATCCGAAGGTCAAATTTCTTTGAAACTTCATCAAGCCTTGTGAATGAAGAGCCAGAAGTTGTAATTGAATACTGAGGATATAGACTGAGAGCAATTATTTTTTTTATTCCATTTTGATTTATTTCAGAAACCACATTTTCAATAAATGGATGCCAGTAACGCATACCAATAAAAACCTTGAATTCATTATTATCTTCTGATTTATCTAAAGCCTTTTCAAGAGCTTTTGCCTGAGCTTGTGTAATTTCTAAGATAGGGGATTTGCCACCGATGAGTTTGTAGTACTTTTCTGTTTTTTTTGATCTGAAGAATGAAATAAAGCCTGCAATTGGTTTTTGTAAAAAAGAAGGGCCGAGTCGAATAATCTGTCTATCGGAGAAAAGGTTATAGAGAAACGGACGTACTGCCTGAATTGAATCAGGTCCTCCAAGATTTAGAAGCAATATTGCTGTAAGGTTTTTATTCATCTGCTGAAAGTATGAACTGCTTCAACCAGAGTAATAACATTCTCAACAGGAGTTTGTGGAAGTATTCCATGTCCTAAATTGAAAATGTGTCCTCTTGCAGATTCTCCTTTCCATAATATATCTTTAATCCTGTCCTCGAGCTTTTCTTTTGGTAGAAAAAGAGCACATGGGTCAAGATTGCCCTGAATAATTATTTTCTTTCCGAGTTTTTTAATGGCATCGGATAAATCTATTCTCCAGTCAACTCCAATAATATCAGCGCCGCATTTTTTTATTTCAGATAGGATGCCAGCACATTCATTTACAAAATAAATTACAGGAGCATCTGTTTTTTTCAATTCCTTTATTATTTTTTTTATATAAGGCAGAACATAAATGCGAAAATCCTGAGGTGTTAGTATTCCTGCCCATGTATCAAATATCTGAACAGCCTGCGCACCTGACTTGATTTGAGCTAATAAATATGCACTCACAGTATCAGTCAGTTTATCCATAAGATAGTGAAAAGCAGAGGAATTCTGGAACATTAATTTTTTTGTATTCACAAAATTTTTTGATGTTCCACCTTCTATCATATATGTTGCAAGTGTAAAAGGAGAACCTGAAAAACCTATTAAAGGCACTTTATCTTTAAGTTCTTCCCTGAGAATTTTTATTGTTTCAAGAACAAAAGGCAGGTCCTGTTCTATCTCGGGTACTATCAATTTATCTACCGCGGATTTATTTCTTACAGGTTCGCTAAGAACAGGACCTTCTTTTTCTGAAAACTCAAGGCGCATACCCATAGGTTCGACAACAATAAGTATGTCCGAAAAAAGAATTGCTGCATCGACACCGAGTACATCAACTGGCTGAAGAGTGACTTCTGCAGCAAATTTTGGATTTTTACAGAGTGTTAAAAAATCTATATTAGACCTTATAGCCTGATACTGAGGCATATACCTTCCTGCCTGACGCATCAACCATACAGGTGTGTAATCAGCTTTTTCTCCACGACAAACCTTTAAAAAAGTATCGTTCATTCCAACTCCCTCCTCTTTGTATTTTTTAATTTTCTTGGTATATATTGGCAGAAAGGTTCTTCATCAAGATAATCCCCTGATACAGCATATGCCCTTGCTCTGCATCCACCGCATACATGTATATATTCGCACGAACCACATTTGCCTTTATATTTTTTAAAGTCTCTCAATTCTTTGAAAAGCTCTGAATTTTCCCATATGTCTTTAAATGTTTGTTTTCTTATGTTGCCGGCAGGCTTTGGAAAATAACTGCAAGGCAGAACATTTCCATCAACATCTATTAAAGCAATGAGCTGTCCGGCAATACAGCCTTTGGAACCACCAGTAGAAAATTTCAGAGATCTTCTCTCAAATTTATCCCCTTCTTCTTTTGATTTCTGGAGTACTATTCTGTAATAATGAGGCGCACAGGTAGGCCTTACAAGCAGATCTTTTTCTTGCTTTTCCATATGATAGTGCCATTCGAGGAGTTCTTCATAATCTTCTTTTGAGATTAGTTCATTCATGATTTCTTCTCCTCTGCCTGTAGGAACTATCATAAACATATACCACGCGGTTGCGCCGAGTTCTTTTGCAAGACGATAAACTTTTGGTATTTCTTCCTGATTTCTTTTTGTAAATGAAGAATTTATAAGGAAATTAATCCCGTATTTTTTGAAAAGTTTTGCCGCATTTATTGTTCCTGCGAATGCACCTTTTTGGTTTCTAAAGTTATCATGCACAATTTCATTCGAACCATCAAGACTCAGGGATACCATTTTTATGCTTGATTCTTTCATTTTTTTGCAGACATCATCATTTACAAGAGTTCCATTTGTTGCAATACACATTCTCAAATCTTTTTCGTTCCCGTATTTTGCTATATCGAAGACATCTTTTCTAAGCAAAGGTTCACCGCCTGATAATACAATAACCGGTTTTGCGTATGAAGAAATATCATCAATAATTCTGAAAGCTTCTTCTGTTGGAAAATCAGGGTGTGATTGAACTTCCAGTGTTGAAGAAGACCTGCAGTGTATGCAATTTAAATTACATCTTCTCGTAATTTCCCACGCGATCCATTTAGGTGTAAATTCCATTTTAACTTCTCCTGAAGGTTCAGACTTTAATTGATTTTAAAACGTCCTGGTAATTTTGTTGTTTTAGACCCCAGATATTTATTTCTATTGCATCCAGCAGTTCCATGAATGTCGAAGGATTCAGTGCTGAAATTGCAATGGCATTATAACGCATCTTAAGATTGCTGACTTCTTCCTGGCTGACTTTATCAATCTTGTTGAATACAAGAAGTCTTGGTTTTTCGATAAGCCCGAGTTGTCTGAGTATATTTTCAACTGATTCAATATGCTGCTCAAATCTTGGATTAGAAATATCAACGATATGAAGAAGCATATCTGCATCCTCAAGTTCCTCGAGAGTTGATTTAAAGGCAGCCATAAGGTCTTCTGGAAGATCCCTGATAAATCCGACAGTATCGGTAATTATAATATCTCTATCTTTTGGAAATCTGAGTCTTCTGCTCGAAGTATCGAGAGTCGCGAAAAGTTTGTTTTCCGTGAAAACATAGCTTCTGGTTAATGAATTAAGCAGAGTTGATTTGCCTGCGTTAGTGTATCCAATAATGGATACGATCGGAATACCGGTTTCTATGCGCCTGTGTTTCCTTTGTTTTCTTGCTTCGGCAAGTTCTTTAAGTTTTTTCTCGAGTAAAGCTATTCTGTCTCTTACCCGTCTTCTGTCAACTTCGAGTTTCATTTCACCCGGTCCTCTCCCGCCTATTCCACCCATAAGACGTGACATAGCAGTTCCTTTGCCTGTAAGTCTTGGAAGTCTATATTTTAATTGCGCGAGTTCAACCTGAACTTTACCGTCTCTACTATGAGCCCTTCTTGCGAAAATATCAAGAATTAATTGTGAACGGTCTATGACTTTAATCTCTGTAAGGTCGCTTATTGCTTTAATCTGTGAAGGACTAAGTTCCTGATCAAAAACAAGTAAAGTTGCTCCTTTATTTAAAGCATTAATAATCAATTCCTTCAGCTTTCCTTCACCCATCAGAAATTTTGGGTTTATATTCTTGGGCTTCTGCAAAATTGTATCGAGAACCAAAATATCACTTGATTCTGCGAGTTCTTTGAGTTCTTCTACAGAATCCTCATGTTCGTATTTTGATTTTGTAGATACGCTTACAAGAATGGCGCGTTCTCTTTTTTCATCATGACTGAACCCTCTGCTTCTTTCCATTTCTTCTTCAAGAGAACTAATAAATTCGTTAAAGTTTAAATCAAGCATATAAAAATCTTTGTATGAAGTAATATCCATTGTTTTTTCAGTGCCGGGTAGAAGGTGAGCAATAAATAAATTTCCTGGCAAACCGTCTTTTACTCCAATTGCAGCTATCATGTCAAGTCTGAGGAGTGCAAGGTCAGTAAGATCATCCTGAGTAAGGTTTTCTTGTTTAAGATGTGTGTGAATAAGTCTTAAGCCTCTTAATGCTTTCTTGCCGAGCGGGTAATTTTCAAGAGAAGGAATAAAAATGCCTTTTGCGTCACCAATAATTACGTGGGTTATTATTCCTGCTCTGTTTATAAGAATTCCTACCTGACGATTAATTTGAAAAGAAATCTCTGTAAGGGTGCGTGCAAGTTCATGTGTAATTATCTCACTGCTTACTTTTCTTCTATATAATCTCTCGAGATAGTTTACCTGACTTGATTTAAGTCCTGTAATATTGCCGTATAAAATTGTTTTGTAGAACCTCCGGTAATTGTCTTTTATTTTATTTTAACTGATTAGCCGAAAAAATGCAGATATTGCCCAAAAATAAATCTGTTTTATGTGTCCGTGTCTGAAGTAAAATAAACTTTTAGAGTATAGTGTAAAAGTTTATTAAAGGTAATGTTAAAGAAGTTAAAATATAAACACTATGTTTGAATAATCTCAAGTTGCTGTTTAGCTTTTTCATTATAGGGTTCAATTTCAAGAACTCTTTTATATATTAAAGATGCTGTAACCGGGTCATCTATCTTAAGATAGTTTTCGGCAACAAGCAAAAGCGCATCAGGATTTAAATGATTAAGTGCAAAATTTTTATCAAAAACAGCAATTTTAACAAATTCAAAAGCAGCATATTCGGGTTCTCCGATATGAAGAAGTAAATTTCCATAAGCATTTAGCAAATGGAGATTATCAGGAATAAAATCAAGTGCATTTGAGAGTTTTTCCTGTGCCGATATCAATTTATTATCACGAAATAACTCATCGGCTTCTTTTATTAGAGTTTTTATGGAATCAGAAATATCAACTTGATTTAATAGTTTTTTTAATTCTTCCTCTGGAATAAGCTGTTTTTTATTCATAAATGCTTGATATAAACTTTTTCTTTAAAGCTCGTTTTTCCTGGAAAATATTCCTATAGTCCTGTGATGTCTCTGTGCCTATACCTTTAATAGTAACTTTGGAAATCACTGTTTCATTGCCGTTTTTGGATTTTACAGTTTTTGTTGAGACAGTAGCGGTATAGTTTATATTGAAACCAGCATATAATTCATCTCCGAGTGTGAAATAACCGATTGTACTATCATTAAATTTTCCTGAAACACCACCAATATAAGCGTCAGCAGCAATTGGAGAGATAAAATCAGGAGTTATTCCTGTAATTTTTACTGTCAAGAGCTTACTATCCCATTTAAGATTAATAGTTATATATTTGACAGGTTTATAAGATTCTTCAAGCCTGTCAACATAAGATATGTTAAATGCAGTTTTACCGGGAGAATATTTCCAATCACTACCTAATTTTGTTTCAAAAGATAGTCCACCTATTTCAAATATGAATTTTGTTTCGCGGTCAAATTTGTTGATATCAATTCCGCTCAGAGAAATTTTACTATTTATAGTAAATTTACCATTTATAGCACCACCGTCACAAAATGGAATGCCCCATAAAATAAAACAATCACCTCTTTGTTGAAAGGTTTCATTAAAATTCAATGAATTTGCAGCAAAGCATGTATTGGAATATGTAAAGATAAAGATAAGGAATAGGGTGGTTATAATAAATATGCCAAGTTTACTTTTCATTTTTGCCTCCATTTAAATAAATTGATACTTTGACACTGTTTTCTTTTTTAAAGAAACAAACAAAAATATTATCAGAAAAATGAAATGATTTATTTTTTATTAATCTAAAGTAACCTGGCATCAATAAATGTCAGAGCTTTTTTATAATTTATATTTTAAACTAACATAAATGTTTTATTTTTTCAACTTATGGGTAAATACCTTTAAAAAATTCATATTCTGAATGAACAACTTTTTTCAAACTATTGCGAAAAATAATCAAAATTTATTATTATATTGATTATAAATTTTTCAGGGAGGTCAAAATTGAAAGAAGGAATTCATCCTCAATATAATGAGGTTACTGTTCAGTGTGCATGTGGTGAAACATTTGTAACTAAATCAACAAAACAGAAAATACATGTTGATATATGTTCAAAATGCCACCCGTTTTACACCGGAAAACAAAAAATAGTTGATGCAGAAGGAAGGGTGGAGAAGTTTAAGAAGAAATACGCAAAAGCAGAAGCAAACCGTACAAAGAATTAACTATCTTTATTTATATAAGTCGTTAGTCACTTCTTTGGCTAACGGCTTTTTTTTGACTATATGCAAAACATAGGTGGACAAGCAGTTATAGAGGGTGTAATGATGAAAGGGAAAAAGGGCTGGACAGTTGCTGTCAGAAGCCCTAATGGAGAAATCCATGTAAAAAAGGAAAACCTTTCTGAGACACCATTTTTATTCAGATTGCCTATTATAAGAGGTTTTATCGCTCTATTTCAGGCTTTATTGATAGGAATAAAAGCTATAGAATATTCAGCAAATAAAGCATTCGATGAAAAAGAAGACGAAAAACTGAGCCCAGCCTCTATAAGTATAACTATTATTGTTTCGATATTATTGGGCATAGGACTGTTCATATTATTACCGCTTTATATGACAAAAATACTCGGGATATTTTTCCATTCTATATCGAAAAATTCTCTTATGTTTAATTTAGTGGATGGGATTATCAGGGTGGTTTTTTTCATACTTTATATTGTTGGAGTCGGGATGTGGAAAGAAATGAGACGGATTTTTGAATATCATGGCGCAGAACATAAAGTGATTCATGCATATGAAAATGGCAGAGACCTTTCAATTAAAAATATTATGAACTTTAGTCCCCTTCATCCACGCTGCGGTACAAGCTTTCTTTTGATAGTTATGGTCATAAGTATTTTTACTTTTTCATTTATCCCTCAGGAATGGTTGTTTATTTATAAATTTCTTTCAAGAATTATTCTTATCCCTTTAATTGCAGGTATTTCATATGAAATACTTAAACTATCAGCAAAAATGAAAAATAATGTAATCATGCATTTATTCATACAACCTGGATTGCTTTTACAACGTCTTACAACAAGAGAGCCTGATGAATCTCAGATAGAGGTTGCATTAAAAGCCCTGCAGGAGGTTTTAATATTAGAGGAAAAAAATGCTTGAAAAACTAAAAGTCATTGAAGAAAAATATGAAGAGCTTACAAAGCTGCTTATGGACCCCGCAGTTTTATCTAAGCCTTTAGAACTTCAGAAGTATTCAAAAGAACAGTCTGACCTGAAACCTTTAGTTGATAAGATAAAGGAATACAGCAAAATTTTGTCAGATATACAGGATGCAGAAGAACTCTTAAAAAGCAGCGATGAAGAACTGCGTTTATTAGCCGAGACCGAGCTTGATGAACTCAAGCAGAGAAAACCTGTTGTTGAAGAAGAATTAAAAATAATGCTCCTTCCAAAAGACCCCCGTGATGAGAAAAACGTATTTCTTGAGATAAGAGCAGGCACTGGCGGAGAAGAGGCTGCCTTATTTGCCTCGGATCTCCTGAGGATGTATATGAAATATGCTGAATTAAAAAGGTGGAAGGTAGAAACAATTGATTTGAATACTACCGGGTTGGGTGGTATAAAAGAGGTAATTATATCTATACAGGGTAAAAATGCATATAGCCGTCTTAAATATGAAAGTGGTGTTCATAGAGTGCAAAGGGTTCCTGTAACAGAAGCTTCAGGAAGAATCCATACCTCTGCTGCAACAGTGGCTGTTTTACCGGAAGCAGAAGATGTTGATATAAAAATTGATGAAAAAGACCTTAGAGTTGATACATTTTGTTCATCCGGGCCCGGGGGCCAGGGTGTTAATACAACTTATTCAGCAGTAAGAATCGTTCATATTCCAACAGGTTTAATAGTTCAATGTCAGGATGAACGCTCTCAGATAAAAAACAAAGAAAAAGCTATGAAAGTTTTGCGTTCAAGACTTTATGAAATTGAGATGGAACGCCAGGAAAAGGAGAGAGCCTCGGAAAGAAAATCACAGGTAGGCACCGGTGATAGAAGTGAAAAGATAAGAACATATAATTTTCCACAGAACAGGGTTACAGACCATAGAATTGGTCTTACTCTTCATAAGCTTGACAGGGTTTTGGAAGGAGACATTGATGAAATTATTGAAGCTTTGATTACCCATTATCAGGCAGAGAAACTTAAAGAACTTTAGCAAATAAATGCGTTTTGAGTGTTAATCAGTTTATTCTTGTTAAAGATATTATAAATGTCTTATTATAAATACTATTGTTAATTAACTTGCAAACCCTTACATTCTGTTAGGGTAATAAAAAAGAAAGGTGGAGAAAATGCGTAACAAGTTTCTGGTTTTTATGATTACTTTATTTTGTTTTTTAATCTTTGGAGGAATATGTTTTTCTGATGAAAAAATACCAGGCAAAGATGAAGCTTTAGAAATTCTCAAAGACCTTGCTCCTGATTTAAAAATTCTTGAAGTAAAAGAAAGTCCTATAAAAGGTTTATGGGAAATTGATGTGCAATCCGGTGATAGAAAGGGTTTAATTTATCTTGATTATTCAAAAAAGTACTTTATGCAGGGCGCTATTTTTGATCTTAAAACAAAAACAAATTTAACACAGGAGAGGATTAGCGAACTCAATAAGGTTGATACATCAACTATTCCGCTTGATGATGCGCTTTTATTAGGTGAAAAAGATGCTAAATATAAAGTAATAGTTTTTAGCGATCCTGATTGTCCATATTGCTCAAGATTACATGAAGAAATGAAGAAGGTTGTTGAAAAGAGAAAAGATATAAGTTTCTATATCAAAATGTATCCTTTACCAATGCACAAAGGCGCGTATGAAAAATCAAAAGCAATAGTTTGTGAAAAGTCTCTAAAAATGCTCGAAGACGCATTTGCAAAGAAAAATATTCCTGAAGCAAAATGTGATGGAAAAGCTGTAGATGAAACTCTTAAACTTGCTGAAAAACTTGGCATAAGAGGAACACCTGCGATAGTTCTTCCAAATGGAGTAATAAATCCAGGATACAAAGAAGCAGATGCTTTAATTACAACAATTGAAAAAGCAAAATAATATTTTAAATTAACTTCAATTATTACTTTAAAGCTAATATATAACATTCAGTTATATATTAGCTTTTTTATTATTAAAATCACCTTAAATTTTATTCTTGACAATAAATAAAAAATAAGCTTATGCTAATAATATATTATTATTAACATCTGAAATAAGAGGGTATCTTTATGGAAAATGAAACGCCTAAAAAAATATTAATTGTTGATGATAGTCATGAAAATTTGGAAGTTTTCAGCACTTTGATGAAACATGCAGGTTTTAATCCAATTAAAGCATCAAATGGAAAAGAAGGTATTAAATTGGCAAAAGAAGAAAAACCCCATTTAATTTTAATGGATATTCAAATGCCTGTAATGAATGGATTGGAAGCAGTAAAAATTCTGAAAGAAGAACCATCTACAAAACATATACCATCTATAGCGTTAACTTCTCTATATTTACAGAAAGAAGAATTTTTGAAGTTTGGGTTTGATGATTATGTACAGAAGCCAGTAAATTTTTTTGATTTATTTAAGATTATTAATAAATACATTATATAAAATTAAAACTGGGTTAAGAACCTGAGATCATTTTCAAAGAAAAGTCTTATATCATCAATAGAATATTTAAGCATGGTAATTCTTTCAACACCCATTCCAAAAGCAAAACCAGTGTATTCATCAGGGCTATATCCTGCAAATTCAAAGACTTTTGGATTTATCATACCTGAACCGAGTATTTCAAGCCATCCTGTTGATTTACACACTCTACAACCTTTTCCAGAACAGAATATACAACCTATATCTACTTCGGCGCTTGGTTCTGTAAATGGGAAAAAACTTGGTCTAAATCTAACAGGGGTGTCTGATCCAAAAATACTATGTATAAATATTTCAAGAACTCCCTTAAGATCACTAAAGGCTATATTTTTATCAACCATAAACCCTTCAACCTGGTGGAACATCGGGGTGTGGGAAACATCGGCATCACATCTGTAAACTTTCCCGGGAGCTATAATTTTTAGAGGTGGTTTCCTCTTTTCCATAACTCTTACCTGTACAGGGGAAGTATGTGTTCTAAGAACTACATCATCAGAAATATAAAAAGTATCCTGCATATCCCTTGCAGGATGATCTCTGGGAATATTAAGGGCTTCAAAATTATAGTAATCCAATTCAACTTCAGGTCCTTCCTCAATCTCAAATCCCATAGATGTAAAAATAGAAGTGATTTCATATAAGACTTTATTTATTGGGTGTTCCCTGCCAGGATGAGTATATTTCCCTGGCAGTGTTATATCTATTGCTTCTGAAAGTATACGCTTTTTGTGTTCTTCTCTTTTTAGTTCTTCTTCTTTTTTGTCTAATTCTGTCTCAATAAATTTTTTTATTTCGTTGATTGTTTTGCCATATAATGGCCTGATTTCAGCAGAAACAGAAGAAAGGGCTTTTAGCTTTGCTGTTACAATTCCCTTTTTACCGAGATACTTTATTTTTATCTGTTGTAACTCGGGCAGGGAGCTAACAGTGAGCGAGTCATTAATAAAAGAATCTTTTAAAACTAAAAGGTCATCCACGATATTTTTAGCTCTTTACTTTTTCAACAAGCTGATTGAATGCTGCGGGATCATTATAAGCCATATCAGCTATTGCTTTTCTGTTCAGTGTTATATTTGCTTTCTTTATTTTTGACATAAATTGACTGTAAGTAAGTCCCAACGCTCTTAATGCAGCATTAATTCTTATAATCCATAAAGATCTGAATTCACGTTTTTTTGCTCTACGGTCTCTGTAAGAATATTGCATTGCTTTATCAACAGCTTCAGTAGCTATTCTATAAAGTCTGCTCTTAGCACCATAAAAGCCTTTTGCTCTTTCTAATATCTTTTTTCTTCTACGTCTTGTTTTAAAACCACCTTTTGCCCTCGGCATTTGAAAACCTCCTTAACTGCAAGGAAAAATATATTCCTCTATTTAATTTAATTTTTTACATATAAGGCAATAGCCTTTTCATTCTTTCCATATCACTTTTAACAACTAAAGAAGCGGTTCTTAATCTTCTTGTTCTTCTTGATGATTTGCCGGTAAGAAGATGGCTCTTATAACCGCTGTGCTTCTTTATTTTTCCGGTGCCTGTAACTTTAAGTCTTTTAGCAGCACCTCTGTGTGTTTTAAGTTTTGGCATTTTTCCCTCCGGATAATTTATTCTTTATAAATTAAAACAAGATATTCTATTTTTAGAACACTTATTATAACAAAATTCAAAAATTTTGAGCAATGCATAGATTTTAAATTAAAAATAGTTAATTCAGAAACTTTTTATTGTCAAAAACAAAAAAACCCCTAAGTTTTTTAAACCCGAAAAATATCTGATAACTATTTTTGAACTTATAGAAATCCTTATTTGGGAGCTATAACCATTGTAATATGATTACCTTCGAGCCTGGGCATTTGTTCTATATTAAACTTTCCAGTGAGAAGTTGCCCGATTTTCTCAAATACTTTCATGCCAATTTCAGGTCTTATAATTTCTCTTCCTCTAAAATACATGGTTACCTTGGCTTTATTCCCTTCATCAAGAAAACGTCTTATGCTTTTTACTTTAAGTCCGAGGTCATTATCTGTAATCTGAGGACGAATCTTAACTTCTTTAACATCGATTGTTTTTCTCTGTGTCTGTTTTTTGCTCAATTGATAGCGATATTTACCAAAATCAAGGATTTTACAGACAGGTGGTGATACATTTGGGGCTACCTCAACTAAATCAAGTTCGCGATTTTCAGCTATTTTTAATGCCTCGTTTATTGGAACAATTCCGAGTTGACTGCCATCAACATCTATCAGTCTGACTTCCTTTGCCCTGATTTGTTCGTTTACTTTGATATCCTTTATTATATTATCACCTCCATTATTTAGATAAAGTTAGTTATAACCTTATCCTTATAAAAGGAATCAATGATTCCTTAATTCTTATAAATCTATTTCTTTCTGCTTTATTTTATTTTTCAGTTTTTCTGTAAATTCACTTATAGATAGAGGTCCTTCATTTTCACCTGAACGTTTCCTGACAGTTATTTTGTTTTCAGAAACTTCTTTATCGCCTATTATAATCAAATAAGGCACCTTCATAATAGTGGCATTTCTTATTTTGTAACCAATCTTCTCATTTTCAAAATCAATCTCAACACGTATCCCTTCACCTTTTAAGAGATTAAAAACTTTGTCAGCATAATCTTTATGCCTTTCAGCTATTGTAAGAACTTTAACCTGCACAGGTGAAAGCCATAAAGGAAATGCTCCTGCATAGTGTTCTATCAATATCCCAAAAAATCTTTCCAGCGATCCCATAAGCGCTCTATGTATCATAATAGGCCTGTGTTCTTTTCCATCACTTCCTCTATAAGTAATATCAAATCTTTCGGGATTATTAAAATCTACCTGTATTGTACTGCACTGCCAGGGTCTGTTAAGAGCGTCTTTCACTTTAATATCGATCTTTGGCCCGTAGAAAACTCCCTCTCCCGGGTCTTCCTGAAAGGAAAGACCTTTTATTTCGAGGGCTCTTTTAAGAGCATTTGTTGAGCGTTCCCAGTTTTCATTTGTTCCTACATATTTTTCTGGTCTTGTTGAAAGATATATATCATATTTTTCAAATCCAAAAGTTTTTAAGATAAATATAGTAAAATCAAGAACATTTAATATCTCATCTTCTATCTGATCTTCCCTGCAGAATATATGAGCATCGTCCTGTGTAAAGCCTCTGACTCTGAGAAGTCCATGTAAAACTCCTGAACGTTCATATCTATAAACTGTTCCCAATTCAGCATATCTGATTGGTAAATCTTTATAGCTTCTTAAAGAAGACTTATAAACATGGAGATGGAAGGGACAATTCATTGGTTTAATTTCATACTCAATCCCGTCTATCTCCATCGGTGAATACATGTTATCCTTATAAAATTCTGTGTGTCCGCTTGTTTTCCATAGATTGAGCTTTGCGATATGAGGCGAATATAAAGTGTTGTAACCTGCTTTATAATGTTCATTAAGCCAGAAATCTTCTATAGTTCTCCTTATTAAAGCTCCATAAGGATGCCAGATTATTAGCCCTGCTCCTATCTCATCTGTAGTACTGAAGAGATCGAGATCTTTACCGAGTTTTCTGTGGTCTCTCTTTTTTACTTCTTCTAAAAAAGAGAGATATTTCTTTAATTCTTCCGGGTCTGTAAATGAAGTGCCATAAATTCTCTGTAGCATTTTGTTTTTTTCATTTCCCCGCCAGTATGCTCCTGCAACACTTAATAGTTTAAATGCCTTTATCTGTCCGGTTGATTCAATGTGAGGCCCCCTGCATAAATCAACAAAATCACCGTCTTCATAAAGACTGACCTCGGAATCAGTTATTTCTTCAAGAAGTTCAACTTTATAAATTTCGCCCTTTTCTTTGAACATTTTCAGAGCATCTTCTCTTGATATAGTTTTTTTAACAAAAGGGTAATTTTTCTTTATAATTGCTTTCATCTCTTTTTCAATAGATGCGAGGTCTTCAGGAGTGAAAGGTTTATCAATGTCAAAGTCATAATAGAAACCTTCTTCAATAGCAGGACCTATTGCAAGTTTTGCTTCAGGGAATAGTCTTTTTACTGCATGTGCCATTACATGAGATGTACTATGACGGTAGGTATTAAGATCTTCCATAGGAAAAAATATTAATAAATTAATAACCCTCCTTAAATATTTTGTTGTTCTGATAGTTAATATAATACACGTTTTTATTTCTTATTTCAAAACTTTTCTTAAATATTAAAAAAACATTATATTTTAGATTATAATAGTTTATGGCTTTACTTGAAATTAAAAAATATCCTGATAAAGTTCTAAAACAAAAGACACAGGAATTATCAAATATTGATGGGAATACACAAAAACTCATTGATGACATGCTTGAAACAATGCATAATGTTAGAGGACTCGGGCTTGCTGCTAACCAGGTTGGAATATCTCAAAGGTTATGTGTTATTGACCTTAGCATAAAAGAAGACAATAAAATACCTGTTATAATTCTTATTAATCCTGTTATAGTTGAGTCCGAGGGTGCTATTGATGCAGAAGAAGGATGTCTGAGTTTGCCGGGCTATATGTCTTCAATAAAAAGGGCTGAAAAAGTCTTTGTTAAAGGTTTAAATCGTGAAGGGAAGCCCTTTGAACTTGAAGCAAGCGGGCTGCTTGCTCGAGCATTACAGCATGAAATAGACCATCTTGAAGGTATGTTAATGTTTGACAGGATGAGTCCCATTAAAAGAGAATTTTTTAAAAGAAAATATTTGAGAGATATAAGAAAAATAAAAACCGATAAATAATTCAATGCACTGTTCTTATTTGTAGTTTATTGAAATTTATGCAAATCGTATTTTTTGGCACACCTCAATTTGCTATACCTTCTCTTAAGGCACTTATTGCTTCGGACAATAAAGTGCTTGCAGTAGTTACACAAGTTGACAGGAGAAGAAGCCGTTCGGGACATCTTTCTCCGCCACCTGTTAAAGAACTTGCAATAAGTGAAAATATTAGGGTCTTACAACCTGAAAAAATAAAAGACCCTGTATTTATTAGTGAATTATTTCAACTTAAACCTGATATAATTGTGGTTGTAGCTTACGGGAAAATACTGCCTCCGCAGATTCTGAAATTGCCACATTTTGGATGTATTAATGTTCATGCATCTATTCTTCCGAAGTATCGAGGTGCTGCCCCAATTCAATGGGCGATTATAAAAGGTGAAAAAGAAACCGGTGTGACCACAATGTTAATGAATGAAGGACTGGATACCGGAGACATTCTTATGCAAGAAAGTCTCGAAATTTTGGAAAGTGATAATTCTGAAACTCTAAGTAAGAAGCTTTCCATGAAAGGCGCATCTTTATTAATCAAAACCATTGAAGGTCTTAAATCAGGCTCCCTAAAAACTGTTCCCCAGCATGGTATGCCTTCTTATGCGCCTCCTCTTAAAAAAGAAGACGGAAGAATTAAATGGGATGCAAAAGCAAAAGATATCTGGAATTTTGTGCGTGGTATGTATCCATGGCCGGGAGCTTTCAGTTTTTTAAAAAATGAAAGAATAAAAATTATAAATGTTAAACCTGTTGATGGGAAAAGTATTCCAGGAAGGATAGAAAATATTTCAGATAAACTGATTATCGGTACAGGTGAAGGTCTTATCGAAATTCTCGAACTTCAACCTGAAGGGAAAAGAAAAATGAATTCAAAAGATTTCATAATTGGTAGAAGATTGAAAGAAGGCGACTTCTTTGACAATATTTAAGTTTGCAAGGGGATTTACTCTGAAAATTCTTTACCCTCTTTTTATGCTGGCAGGTTCATTTATAAAGAGCAAAAAAGAGAATTATCAGAATTTTATTATCGGGCTTAATAACAAACTTGTAATAAAAGAAAAACCAATACCCCAGAAAATACTCCTCCTTCTTCCTCATTGTCTTCAGATCAATGAGTGTGATATAAGATTAACGTATAATATAAACAACTGTAAACGTTGTGGAAAATGCACGATAAAGGATTTAATTTTTTTAGCCGAAGAAAGCGGACTTGAAATATTTATTGCAACTGGAGGATCACTGGCAAGAAGAATAATTCATGATGTCAAACCCGAAGCTGTTATTGCAGTAGCATGCGAAAATGATTTAAGCAGTGGCATTGCAGATATTTATCCAATGCCTGTTATAGGTATCCCGAATGAAAGACCATTCGGGCCATGTATAAATACAAAGGTAAATATCGAAAAAATAAAGGAAGCTGTAAGGTTTTTTGCGCATAAATAATGAAAAAAGAAATTAGCAACCTGTTAAGATTTCCATTATATATATTTTCTTTCGTATTACTCGGGCTTTTTTTTGGCTTTATAACATTTAAAATGTTGAGTTTCAGTAGAACTGTAGAGGTGCCAGATCTTAGAGGAAAAAATCTTGTTGAAGCAAATAAATATTTAAATGATATAGGATTATACTTGAAGATAGAAGGAGAGGATTATGACCCTGACATTCCTCAGGGTAAAATAATCAAACAGGATGTGCCTGCTGGAAATAAAGTCAAAGAACGCAGAGGTATAAAAGTTGTAATAAGCAAGGGGCCACGAATCAACTCTGTTCCATTGCTTGTAAATGAAACCATTGGAAACGCTGAATCCATGATTACTAACAAAGGACTTAAATTTGGCAAAATAATTGCAGTACATTCGGATATTGTTGAAAAAGATTTTATAATAGCCCAGCGACCTGAACCAAATGACCCTGTTAGCGATACAATTACAATAATCGTAAGTGCTGGACCTTATGAAAAAATATATTTTTGTCCTAATTTCAAGGGTATGACAATTGAACAAGCAAAATTTCTAATAACTAAACTTAATTTAAAACTTATAACAGACGGTGAAGGTGAAATTATTGAATCACAAAATCCCGAGCCGGGAAGACAGATAAAAACCGGTGATACAATTTACTTGAAGCTAATCTAAGTTTCTATTTATTATATATCCTGAAAAAATACGGGGGTAATATGTTAAAGATAGCTCCATCGATTCTGTCAGCGGATTTTTTGCGTTTAGGAGAGGATATTAAATCAGCCGAATTGGCAGGTGCGGATTTAATACATGTTGATGTTATGGATGGTCATTTTGTACCAAATATAACTATTGGGCCAGCTATTGTTGAAGCTGTAAATGGTATTACTGGACTTCCTCTGGATGTTCATCTTATGATTGAAAAGCCTGATAATTATCTTCAGAATTTTATAGATGCAGGAGCTGATTTTCTAACTGTGCATTATGAGGCTGTTATACATCTGCACAGGACAATACAGCATATAAAAGAAAAAGGCATTAAAGCAGGGGTATCATTAAATCCTTCGACTCCTGTTAATTGTCTTGAAGAAATAATTAATGATATTGACATGGTTCTCATAATGTCAGTTAATCCGGGATTTGGAGGTCAGAAATATATTACACAGTCCACAGATAAGATAAAAAGGTTGAAAGATCTTATTGTGAAAAAGAATTCTAATGCTTTAATAGAAGTTGACGGAGGAATAGGAACTGATAATGCATATGAGGTAATTTCAGCAGGCGCTGATATTCTTGTAATGGGTTCGGCATTTTTTAAATCAGGAGACTATGAAAAATTCATCAAAAAAATCAGAAAAATCGCAGGCAACAATTAAAATCTTTAACAAAGCGGAATCATTAAGAAAAAAATGTCAATATAAAGAATCTCTTTCTTTTTTCAGGAAAGCTTTAAAGAGATATGCAACTCTGAATGATAGCGCAGGTTTATTTCGTTGCCATGCCGCAATCGGCGATGTTTACAGGATGATAGGAAATTTTAGCCTTGCCGCGGACAATTATCTTGCAGCAATAAATGTCTCCAATTCCGAAGATTATGATGTCAAAAGAGCTGATGCTGAAGTTGGCTTAGGGCTATCTATGCGTGCTCTTGGAAACTGGAAAGATGCTCTTTTTCATATAAATAAATCCAAAAAATATTATATAAAGAAAAATGATATCGAAGGGCTTGCTTTTACGCTCTGGGCTGAAGCCGGCACATACAGAATCAAAGGAGATATTAAAAAAGCAATTGAGACTTTTTTAGAATCAAGGAAATTATTTGAATCATTAAAAGATAAGCACGGCACAGGGTATTGTATGTGTGGTCTCGGCGGAGCTTCGAGGATTGCAGGCAAATTTTCTGATTCGCTGAAATATTACAAAGCTGCCAATAAGATATTCACAGAATTAAAAGACAAATTTGGAATCGCATATTCTTATTGCGGAATTGGTAATGCTTATAGAATGTTGTTAGACTTTAAAAAAGCATTCGAGTTTTTTAGAAAAGCCTCAAAAATATATGAGAAGATTGGAGATATTGTAAGTTATTCATATACTCTCTGGGGAATTGGAACTTCACATAAAATGATCGGGAATTACAAAGAAGCAGATGAGTTCTTCAATAAAGCAATTTCAAATTTTAAAAAGACAAAAGATCCGCGCGGTTTGATTTACTGCAAACTTGCCAGAGGAGAACTATCATTGCTTAAAGGAAATAAACTGTTGGCTGAAAAATATATTGAAGAAGCATTTAATGACACAATCAAATACAAATTTGCTATAGAAAAATGTTATGCAAATACTTTAAAATCTATACTTAAAAAAAGCGGTTTAAATTTATCCTGTTATAAAAATCTCGGCATCGAACTTAATTTGAGAGAGATACCGTTCAATATACCTTAATTTATCGGGAGTTTTATGGGGGTTTTAAATATACCTAACACACTTACTGTTGCTCGTATTTTAATTATACCTGTATTTATTACTTCTATAATATATAAACATTACAATTATTCTTTATATTTGTTTGTAATTGCGGCTCTTACCGATCTATTTGACGGACTTTTTGCCCGTATAACAAATCAGAAAACTCAACTCGGCACATTTCTTGACCCATTAGCCGATAAATTTCTTCTTGTTACATCTTTTATTGTATTTACAGTTTATGGCTGGATACCAACGTGGCTTACAATAATAATTATAAGCAGGGATGTAATAGTTATAACAGGATGGTTGATTATTTATTTTACTTCAGGAACAGCAAAGGTTGAACCGTCAATTATCGGAAAAGCAACCATATGGGTTCAGAGTTTGCTTATTGCATATATACTTATAAACATTAATATTCCGCTGGTCGGGGGATTCACTGAATTATTCTTTATTTTAACAGCCTGTGTCACAATAATATCCGGGCTGGATTATATTTACAAAGGTTTGAAGTTAACACATGCGGTCTGAAAAAGGTATAGAAATAAGTAAAATAGAAAGCAACAGCCTTGCTGAACAATTCGGAATGCAACCGGGAGATATTATATTATCTGTCAATTCCCACACAATAAAAGATCCGGTTGATTTTATGTTCTACAGTTCTGATGATATTTTAAATATTGAATTTAAACGAAATGAAAAGATACAGAATATCATAATAAAAAGAAGGGATGATATAGGATTTGGCCTTGAATTCAAGCCTTTTAGGGTTCGCACATGCAGAAATAATTGCATATTTTGTTTTGTCAAACAACTTCCGAAAGGCTTGAGGAAGACTTTATATGTAAAAGATGAAGATTATAGATTGTCATTTCTATACGGAAACTATATAACACTATCGAATATCACCAAAGAAGATAAGAAACGCATAATAGAACAGAGGTTAAGTCCTCTTTATATTTCCGTTCATTCAACAAATAAAGCGATCAGAAACAAACTTATCGGGAATCCCAAAGGACCCGATATAATGAAAGAATTAAAATTTTTTGCTGATAATAAAATACGTTTTAATGCTCAAATTGTTCTTTGTCCCGGCTATAATGATGGCAAAGAATTGCATCAGACTATTAATAATCTATTTAAATTTTATCCTTATCTTCTGTCTATTGCTGTTGTACCTGTTGGGTTAACCATATACCATAAATATAATCTCAATCCTGTTGGAAAGATAGACGCAAAAAATGCTTTAAAAACAATTGAATATTTTCAGAAGAGGTTTATAAAAAAACATGGCACGCCGATAGTTTATGGAGCTGACGAATTATATTTAAAAGCTGAAAAACCTTTTCCTCCATTAAAAGAATATAGAGAGCTTTACCAGCTTGAAAATGGAGTAGGTATGGTGCCTTTATTTCTTAATCAGGCGAAAAAACTCAAAATAAACAGAACATTCATTCAGGGAAAGAAGTTTCTTACTTTCACAGGAACTTCTTTTTATCCATTCCTTAATAAATTTATTGAAAGACTTAAAGAAAAAGAGAAGATTTCTATTGATTTACTTGAAGTTGAAAACAGATTTCTGGGGCCATCAATTACTGTTGCAGGCTTGATTTCCGGAAGGGATGTTATCAAAACAATTATGGATAAAACAGATGGATATGATAAAATATTTGTACCAGATGTAACTTTAAACTCGGATGATAAATTTCTTGACGATGTTACTTTAAGTGACCTTAAGGAAGCTACAGGAATACCAGCAGTTAAAATACCTTCGACTCCAGAGGGATTAGTAGAAAATATTTTCAATACAGTATAAATAATAGCAGGACAATTTAACTATATGCATAGTTATCTGGCATAAACATTGCTTTATAATATATAAGGATTTATGAAAATAGAATTAATATATTGTAAAATCAACAGGTTATAGAAATTGAGATAGAAAATAGTTAAAAGTTTTGTTTCATTTTTTCCTTATAAATGGGAAAAATTTGTCACATTTTTTATGAATGGAGTAAAAAAGTTGACAGAAAAAAAGTTGAATGATAATATTTTTAGTATGAAACTTTTAATCTCTGCTTTTATTTTTATGATTATTACATCGTTGACTGCTTATGCAGACATATATAAATATGTGGATGAAAACGGGGTAATATGTTATACTGACCTGCCTTTAAATAAAAAAGCTGACAGAATACATAAAGACAAACAGAAATCTTCAAATGAAACGACAACTCAGGAGAAATCGCAAAGCACAAAAAAATATAGTAATGTGCAGACTGCTGAATATCATGAAATAATTCATGAAAAAGCCAGTGCATATAATATTGATCCATCGCTCGTTAAGGCTGTTATTAAAACCGAATCAAATTATAATAGCAGAGCAATTTCCAGAAAAGGAGCAATGGGACTGATGCAATTAATGCCATCTACAGCAAATGACCTTAATGTGCGGAATCCTTTTGATCCTGAAGAAAATATAGAGGGCGGGGTAAAATATCTGAAATATCTTTTAGAGAAGTTCAATGGTAACCTTACTCTTGCGCTTGCAGCATATAATGCAGGTCCGAATAGAGTCGAAAAATACGGATATGTGCCTCCGATAACAGAAACAAAACAATATGTTAACAAGGTCCTTTCTTTGTATAATGGACCAACCCAATATCAAATCGAGACTTCAGACAATCCGGACAAACAGGATAAGAAAGTAAAAAAATCCGATCCTATTTATAAAATAGTTCTTGATGACGGAACGATTATGTTCACAAATTCAACCTTTTTTGCGAAATATCCCAATAAACTTTAAATGCCCTCAGACAATTTAAGGCTTACCGAAAAAATCATAAAACTCAAAGAAAAAAGAAAAGCAGTAATTCTTGCACATAATTATCAACGGGACGAAGTCCAGGAGATAGCTGATTTTACAGGTGATTCTCTTGAACTTTCGAGAACCGCATCCGGGATTAAATGTGATGTGATTGTTTTTGCGGGTGTAAACTTTATGGCTGAGAGCGCTTCAATTCTGAATCCTGATAAGACAGTACTTCTTACAGAAAAAAACGCTGGCTGCCCGATGGCAGATATGATACATGTTGATGCCCCGCGCATAGAAAGAAAAAGCTTTCCGGGTTTTAAAAATCCACCTCCTTTTATATTTCCCGCAGATTATACACTTAGAGATATTCAGTCAAAATATCCTGATGCACCTATAGTTTCTTATGTAAACACTACTGCTGATATTAAAGCCGAAAGTTTTATCTGTTGTACTTCGGCTAATATAATTAAAGTTATTGAATCACTTTCCGAAGAAATCGTCATATCTGTACCTGATAGAAACCTTTCAGCCTGGGCACAAAAGCACACAAAGAAAAAAATTATTTCATGGGACGGATTCTGTCATGTCCATGAAAGGGTAACAGTTGAAGATATAAAAAGAGCAAGAAAAGAACATCCAAAAGCATTAATAATGGCGCACCCTGAATGCAGGCTCGATATTCTTGAAATGGCAGATCATGTAACGAGTACCTCGGGAATGTTGCGATTTGCAAAGTCTTCTTCTGAAAAAGAATTTGTTGTTGGCACAGAAATTGGTTTAATGTACCGTTTGAGAAAAGAAAATCCTGATAAAAAATTCTATCCACTCAGGAAAGATATGATATGCCCGAATATGAAAATGACAACATTGCAAAGTATTTATAGAGCATTAAGTGAAAATACCTTTGTTATTAAAGTGCCAGAATATATTCGAATTCCTGCCCGTAAAGCCCTTGATAGAATGCTGGAAGTAAGTTAACCCGAAAGATGCACAAATTGCTCAATAGAAATTCACATGCTTAATCAGTTCTAACAGAGAGGAATATTTATGAAATATAAGAATATATTTTTATATATCTTCACGATAATCTTAATTTTATTATTTCTATCCAGTACATTTGCCGAAATTAAGGAAATACGAATCCTGCACATTAATGACTTTCATGGATTTGCAGAACCATATAAACCATTTGGTTCTGATAAATATTCAGGAGGCGTTGCTTTTCTCGCATCAAAAATAAATTCTTTAAGAAATGAAAAGCCTTCGCTACTACTTGCTGCCGGCGATATGATTCAGGGAAATAATTGGGCTAATTTATTTTATGGAGAATCTGTTACAGAATTAATGAATATAATGAAATTCGATGCAATGGTTGCAGGGAATCATGAGTTTGATTTTGGGCAGGAAATTCTAAAAAAAAGAATATCAGATGTTTTATTTCCGGTGCTCGGAGCAAATATTGAAGGTATTGATTCATTGCAACCTTACACCATTAAAAATATCTCAGGGATAAAAGTGGGTATTATTGGTGTTATAACAGAAGATACACCTGAATCAACTCACCCGCGTAATGTAACAGGTTTAAAATTTAAATCTGTTAAAGAAACAGTATCAAAATATCTAAATGAAATCAGAGATAAGGTTGATATAATTATTCTACTTTCTCATACAGGATATTCTAATGATAGGAATCTTGCTAAACAACTTAATGGAATAGATTTAATTGTAGGAGGACATTCACATACAAAGGTTACGAATCCTGAAAAAATTAACAATACATTAATTGTACAGGCGTGGGAACATGGTAAAGCACTCGGTGTAGTAGATATTATTTTAGAAGACAGGAAAATAATAAATTCAACCGGCTATCTTGAAGAGATCAAACCAGTTCCCGGTCAGGAAGATAAAGAAGTTCAATTTATAGTGGAAAAATATAAAAAAAAGGTTGACGAAGTTCTTGACAGAACAATTGGTATAGCCTTAACAGATCTTGATGGAGAAAATGTAAGAAGAGATGAAACAAATCTTGGAAATTTTATTGCTGATATTATTAAAGAAACAGCCGGAGCAGATGCAGCATTAATTAATGCTGGAACAATAAGAACAGGTATCAAGAAAGGTGAAATAAAGGTTAAGCATATTTATTCAGTCCTTCCTTTTAATAATTATATCGTTGCAATTAAACTTACAGGCAGACAAATTAAAGAAGCATTGGAACACGGAGTCTCGGCGATTGAAAGAAATGAAGGCAGATTCCCCCAAATTTCTGGGATAACTTTTAAATATAATCCTGAAGCAAGACCCGGGGAAAGAGTTAGTCTTATAAATATATCTGGCAGGCCCATTGATATGGAAAAAGAATATTCTGTGGCAACCAATGATTTTCTTGTTGCAGGTGGTGATGGTTACAATGTTTTTCGTAAAGCTCTCATATCATCAAAAGATTTTTCAATTACGGATAGTTTAATTAAAAGTAAAAACCTCGCGTATAATGAACCGGGCAAATGGCTCAGGGATGTTGTAGTTGAGTATATATTGAAAAAGGGTGAAGTTAATCCTGTAAAAGAGGGAAGAATTATATCAGTAAAATAAGATGATAGTTTATGTTAACAATAAGGAAGTTGAAATAATTCCGGGCATGAAAGTCAGCCACGCATTAATAAGTGCGGGTATATTAAAAAAAGGTATTTACATAAAATCTATGAAAGATAAATGGGGAAATGAAATTGGTATTGATGGAGAACTTTCAGAAGGTGATAATATTTTTGTTGAGATAGAATTTATATGAATATTCTTGAAAAAAAAATTAAAGATTTAATACTCAGAGAGGGCCGTATTACTTTTAAAACTTTTATGCAGATGGCTCTTTATGAACCTGAACTCGGTTACTATTCTTCTGACAAAATAAAAATCGGGAGAGAAGGCGATTATTATACAAGCCAGCATCTTCATCCTGCTTTCGGCGCAATGCTCGGGGAACAACTTATTGAAATTTGGGAATTTATGGGAAAACCTAAAACTTTTTACTCAGTAGAACCGGGAGCCGGCGAAGGTTATATGTGCAATGACATACTTAATTATCTTAAGAATAAGGAGATATATGGCACACTTAAATATATAATAGTTGAACCTCATCCTTTTATGAAGCATAAACAAAAAAAATTACTCAAAAGTTTCAGTGATAAAATTACATGGATTTCTTCACTTAACGAATTGAAAAATATTAAAGGTTGTATATTATCAAATGAGCTTTTAGACGCATTCCCTGTGCATCTGGTCGAGATGGAAAAAGAATTAAAAGAAGTATATGTTACTATTAACGGTGACAATAATTTTATTGAAATTAAAGATAGTCTGTCGTCCAATGATTTAAAAAAATATATGGAAGATTTTTCTATTTCATTGCCTTACGGCTATAGAACTGAAATAAATTTAGAAGTAAAAGATTGGCTTAAGGAAGTTAATAATATTCTTATCGAAGGTTTTATAATAACAATCGATTATGGTTATCCTGCCCATGAATATTACTGTGAAGAAAGAAACAGAGGGACACTTTTATGCTATTATCAACATCAATTTATCGAAAATCCTTATTTAAATATAGGGAATCAGGATATTACAGCTCATGTTAATTTCTCTTCTCTTAAAAAATATGGTGAGGAAATCGGGATTAAGACAATTGGCTTTGCAAATCAGGGAACTTACCTTGTTTCACTCGGAATTGACAGGATTATTTCTGAATTATATCAGAATTCAAAAGATTATCTTTTTGAAATAGCAAAAATAAAACGTCTGATTCTTCCAGGTACTATTGGTGAAACACATAAGGTCATTATACAGTATAAAGGAGAAGGGAATCCTGTACTAAAAGGTTTCTTGATGAAAAACCAGATAAATAAACTTTAACCCAAAAATTACAATTGAAATAACACAGAGGTTGCGAAAAAATTTATTTCTCGATACCTTCTGATACACAGATTTTTTAATTACGGACTTATTGTATCTTCAATAATATTCTTTAAATTTCTTAAAGCTGTCTCGAGTTTTTCTATGTCTTTTGTGCCACCCTGAGCAAGTTCTGGTTTTCCCCCGCCCTTTCCACCAGCAATAGCAGAGAGTTTTTTCATAATATTTCCAGCATGGAATTTATTGGTTAAATCTTTTGTCACCATGCAAACAATTGAAGCCTGACCTTCACTGACAGATACTGTCACTATAATGCCAGATTTAAGACGGTCACGAATATTGTCAGAAAGAAGACGTAATTCATTCAGGTTCATATTATCCTGTCTTAAACTGATGATTTTTGCATTATCAAAAGTTATAGCTGAATTTATTGCATCGTTTATAATATCTCTGGAAGAACCGGTTTTAAGTTTTTGAACTTCTTTCTCGAGAGATTTAATGTCTGCTAATAGTTTCTGGATTTTTTCTGACGGCTTATCGCCTTTTAATATTTCTTTTATATTGCTGAGTTCTGTCCTTTGTTGCCTTATATAATTAAATGCAGATTTTCCTGTCAAAGCTTCTATTCTTCTTACTCCAGATGCCACGCTCCCTTCAGATGTTATAACAAATAAGCCTATCTCGCCTGTTGATTTGCAATGAGTTCCACCGCAGAGTTCTTTACTGAAATCTCCTGCCGAGACAACCCGAACAGTATCTCCGTATTTCTCATCAAATAAAGCCATTGCACCCGAATTCATTGCATCCTGAATATTCATAATATCTGTTTTTACAGGAAGATTCTCGATTATCTTTTCATTAACTATATCTTCAACATTTTCTATTTCGTTTTTGCTCATACCACTAAAATGTGTGAAATCGAATCTCAGCCTTTCATTGTCAACAACAGAGCCTGACTGCTTTACATGATTCCCGAGTACCATACGCAATGATTTATGTAAAAGATGGGTTGCTGTATGATTTCTCATAACTGCTTTTCTAAAGGAATCATTAACTCTACAGAGAACCTTTTCACCTTTTTTTATTTTACCTTTGAGAACTTTTGCATAATGATAAAAAAGTTGAGATGGTTTTTTTGTGTCTGTTATTTCTATAAGCGAATTAACCGTTTCTATAAAACCTATATCTCCGACCTGTCCTCCTGATTCTCCGTAAAAAGGTGTGCGGTCAAGTATCAAAATGCCTTCTTCACCTTCGTTTAATTCTTCTTTTGCTTCATTATCTATCAGGATTGCCAATACTGAAGATTCGGAAGTAAGACTGTCATAACCTACAAAAATAGTGTTTTCACCAATTCCATGAATTTCTGTTGAAACAGAAGTGGTGGTATCCTTTAATGAGCTGCTTGTGATTTTCGATTTCTGGCGATGGGCTTCCATTTCCTTATGAAAACCTTCTTCATCGATAATAAGTCCTGCATCCAATGCTATATCTTTTGCAAAATCAAGAGGTAAGCCATGTGTTTGCTGTAACCTCGCGACTTCTTCACCAGGTATTACTTTAAGGTTTGAGGACTTTGCTTTTTTAATAATTTCATCAAATAAGTTCATCGAATTCTCAATGGTTCTATGAAAATTCTCTTCCTCAATTTTTAAAAATTTTTCATTTCTGCTATTTTCTTTAATAATTTCAGGATATACATTCCCCATAGATTCAATGACCGAAGCAGTGAGCTTATAAAGACATGGTTCATGAAGGTTTAGGAGTTTTGCATGTCTCGATGCCCTACGAATAATCCTTCTTAAAACATAACCCCTGCCTTCATTTGAAGGAACACATCCTTCCGATAGAATAAAAACACTTGCTCTTATGTGATCCGCAATTACTCTCATCGAAACTGTGCTATCAGATGAGGAACCATACTCGATACCAGATAAAGATGATATTTCATCAATAATTGGTTTGAATATATCTGTGTCAAAATTGGTATATTTCCCCTGTAAAACCGCGCTAATACGTTCTAATCCCATTCCAGTGTCAATGCTCGGCTTCGGCAAAGGATTAAGTTGTCCGCTCTCATCTCTGTTGTACTGCATAAAAACAAGATTCCAGAGTTCGAGGAATCTGTCGCAGTCGCATGCAACACTACAATCGGGGTTACCGCATCCTATATCTGAACCCTGATCAATAATTATCTCCGAACATGGACCACATGGCCCTGTGTCTCCCATTTGCCAGAAATTGTCTTTTGCACCAAGACGAACTATCCTGTATTCAGGGATACCTGTGAGTTCATTCCAGAGCTTTGCGGCTTCGTCATCTTCTTCGAATACTGAAACATAAAGTTTATCTTCAGGAAGACCAAATATATTGGTTAAAAGATCCCAGCCGAAAATTATTGCATCTTTTTTAAAATAATCACCAAAAGAAAAATTCCCGAGCATTTCAAAAAAAGTGTGATGCCTTGCTGTATGTCCAACATTTTCAAGATCACTATGTTTCCCACCGGCACGCATGCATTTCTGGCATGTAGTTGCACGTGTAAAGTCTGCTTTCTCATTACCGAGAAATATCTTTTTAAACTGAACCATTCCAGCATTAACAAAGATCAGGGTAGGGTCATCCCATGGTATCAAAGGTGAACTCGGTACTATTTTGTGCCCTTTAGATTGAAAATACTCAAGAAATGCGGTGCGTATCTCTGAACTTTTCATATATCTCCTGAATTATTTTACATAAATAAGTTTTCCATCATAAAATAACAATATTCTTGTCCCTATAATGCCAAGTTTTGAATATATCCACTCTGTTCTTGATTTTCCTTCATAAGGATCAAGAATTTTCTGGTAATCAGGGTTTCCCCATGAATATCTTACCTGCTCGGGAGTCATTCCAAGAGCAACTTCACCTTTGCGGATATTGTCTTGAATATTTGAAGGAAATCCCTGAATCTCGGTCTCGGAATAACGTACTGGACTCGTGCAACCTGTTAAAATAATTGTAGAAATCATTAATGAGAAAACCACAATGATTAAAACAAATTTTTTCATAACTTACTCCTCCTTTTTAATTTTATTGAATGCCTTGAATATTATATCAGGGCTATAACCTCTTCGCAGCAACTGGTTGTATAATTTTTTTTTAGTTTTTTCATCGGGATAAAAGCCGGATTTTCTGAATTTTTTTAAAAGATATTTAATCGCATTATCAAGATCTTCGTTGTCATTTCCGTTACATACGGATTTAATTACATTTTCAGGTATTCCTTTTTGTAAAAGGTATTTTTTTATGCCATCTGAGCTTAATAATTTTCTTTCAGAAGCATCCCGCTTCAATGATTCTGCCAGCAGATTATCATTTATAAAGCCGAGTTCCTTCAGATGTTCTGTAACTGTAAAAATATCATTCTCCGGAAATCCTTTATTTTTGAGTCTTTCTTTAAGTTCCTTTTCACTCCTTGCGCGATAACTGAGAAGCTTCAGAGCATATTGTTTAATTTTATTTTGAGAATCTTTCAATTTTCATTTGATCCTTGTCATCAGGTTTTTTCTCGAAAGATTCGAGTGCTAAATCACTTGTGGATTGTATGCCTTTTACTTTAAGTATAAAATCATCCGGATTTGTTGCTCTTCTTAGAGCTTCCTCGTAAGTTATTAAACCTGATTTATAAAGACTAAATAGCGACTGATCAAAAGTCTGCATGCCATAATGAATGGCTCCCTGTTCAATGACATCAGGAATGCTTTTTGTTTTATCAGGGTCGAGTATGCAGTCTTTTATTGTAGCAGTGGCTATAAGGATTTCTACAGCAGGAACCCTTCCTTTGCCATCTGCTCTCGGAACGAGTCTCATGGAGATAATAGCCTTAAGTACAGATGATAATTGCATACGCACCTGTTTGTGCTGGTAAGGAGGAAATACAGCGATAATTCTGTTAACAGTTTCTGTGGCATCTATTGTGTGAAGTGTACTCAAGACAAGATGTCCTGTTTCAGCGGCAACAAGAGATGTCTGTATGGTTTCAAAATCTCTCATCTCACCAACAAGAATTACATCCGGGTCCTGCCTTAGAGCCTGTCTTAATGCTTTACTAAAAGACTCTGTATCACTTCCTATTTCTCTTTGATTAACTATGCTTTTTTTATCTCTATGTAAATATTCAATTGGATCTTCTATAGTCATTATATGTTCTGTTCTTGTTGAATTAATCAGGTCTATCATTGAAGCAAGAGTTGTGGATTTTCCGCTTCCTGTTGTTCCTGTAACAAGAATTAAGCCTCTTTGTTCCGTGGAAATCTTTTTTATTACTTCAGGAAGAAGGAGTTCGTCAATGGATGGAATTTTCATTGGTATAACCCTGAATACAAGTCCTACTGTTCCCCTTTGCATAAATATATTACACCGAAATCTTCCAAGACCGGGAACGCTATATGCAAGATCAAGGTCATTTTTTCTTTTAAAGACTTCTGTTTGACCAGGTGTCATAACAGAAAGAGCAACTTTTGTAGCATCCTCATGACTGATTTTCTTTTCAGATGTTAAAGGAATAAGTTCACCATGTATTCTTAATATCGGAGGTGAACCGACTTTTATATGGAGGTCAGATGCTTCTAATGCATGGGCTTTTCTTAAAAGATCATTGATTTCCATTATTTACCTCCTGAGATGAAAGGCTTCAATAATTTTGCCTTCTATTTCTTTTGTTATTTCAGGATTGTTTCTAAGATATTCCTTAACATTTTCGCGTCCCTGTCCGATTCTACTTCCTCCATAACTATACCATGCGCCTGATTTTTCTATTATACCTTTTTCAACGCCGAGATCTACTATTTCACCTTCACGGGATATACCTTCGTTAAAATAAATATCAAACTCAGCCTGTTTAAAAGGTGGAGCCACTTTATTTTTAACCACCTTTACCCTGACGCGTCCGCCAATAGTGTCTTGATTTTCTTTGAGATTCTCAATTCGTCTTATATCAAGCCTCATTGAAGAATAGAATTTAAGGGCATTACCACCTGTTGTTGTTTCAGGATTGCCAAACATTACACCTATTTTCATTCTTATCTGGTTTATAAAAATAACTGTTGTGTTTGATTTTGATATTGCTGCTGTTAATTTTCTCAAAGCCTGACTCATAAGTCTTGCCTGAAGTCCTGGTAAAGAGTCGCCCATTTCACCTTCTATTTCTGCTTTTGGAACAAGGGCTGCTACAGAGTCAATTGTAATTATATCAATAGCTCCGCTTCTTACAAGAACCTCTGCAACCTCAAGAGCCTGTTCGCCTGTGTCCGGCTGCGAGACTAAAAGGTCTTCAATTTTAACCCCGAGTTTCTGAGCATAATTAATATCAAGAGCATGTTCTGCGTCAATGAACGCAGCATTGCCACCTGTCTTCTGTGCCTGTGCAATAGCGCTTAGTGCAAGTGTGGTTTTCCCCGAAGATTCAGGACCATAAATTTCTATTACTCTGCCTCTTGGAAAACCACCTATGCCTGTTGCGATATCAAGAGTCAGAGACCCGGTAGGTATTACCTGTAATCCTTCAGCTACTTCTTCCGAACCGAGACGCATTATTGAACCTTTGCCAAAACTCTTCTCTATCTGGGAAATAGCCATCTCAAGTGCCTTAGCTTTGTCTTTATTCATTTTGTACCTCCGTTAAAATTACTATAAAAAATATTACATTTTCATATATTTTATACTTCATCCAATTTTATTTCATGTAAAGAACTATATTCAGACCCTGTTGGTTTCAGGACGCTTCTCATAATTTTCAAAGAATCAACAAAGACATTTCCAAATTCTTTTAATGCATTATTATCAAGTTCTTTAATAATGTTCAATGTTCCCTTTTTAGAACGTATTCTACCAATTGTTAGATGTGGTTTAAAATCTCTTTCTTCTTCTTTAAACCCGAGTTGTTTCATTGATTTATCAATATCCTTCTGGAGTTTTATAAAAGTGTCAGGATATTCGATCCCTATCCAGCATATCCGTGGATATTTAATATTAGGAAATACTCCAGTACCTTTTATTTTAATATAAAATGGCTTATAAGATTTTGCTAATATTGATATTTTATCCCTTATTTCTGCAATGAGTTTTTCAGGTGTATTACCCAGAAATTTTAGTGTGATGTGCAAATTATCAGCAGATACCCATTTTATATCAGCATCGTTTTTTTTAAGAAATTCAATTAAATCGCTTATTTCTTTTTTTATTGAATCTGGTATATCGACTGCAATAAAACACCTAATATCCATAAAAAATAAAGTAACCCTGTAAAATTAAATTAGTATAAATTCCTGCGAGAATATCATCCATTATTATTCCGTGTCCGCCATCCAATTTTTTTTCAATAAGTCTGATAGGGAACGGTTTTAGTATATCGAAAAAACGGAATAAAAAAAAGGCTGCTATAAGAATAGCATAATTAATTGGCAGACTGAAAACAGAAATTAAATATCCTAATAGTTCATCTATTACTATATGGCCGCTATCTTTTTGCCCGATAATTCTTTCAGCAATTGTTGAAGAAACTATACCGATGACTGTCAAAATACATATCAGTAAAAATTGAACATGTAAGGAAATATTGAAAATTAGAAAAATTAATACTCCGATTGCGCTTGCCCATGTTCCAGGTGCGATAGGCAAATAACCTATAAAACCAAGAGTTGCAATATTTTTGAAAACTATTTCTGAGATTTTGTAAGGTTTATTCATTAATAATTTTGTAGGAATAATGGATTTTTGCAGAACCTTCAAGAGTAGCTTTAACAGAGCAATATTTATTCATGGATAGATCAACAGCTCTTTTTACAGCTTCTTCGGATATATTTCTCCCCCTCACAATGTATTCAATGATAATTTCTGTCAATTTTTTGGGGAATTCCTCTGCTTTATTCCCTTTTACATTTATTTCAAGACCCGTGACATCCTGTTTTTTCTTTCTCAAAATAGAGATTACATCCATTCCTGTACAACCACCTGATGCAATAAGAAGCAATTCCATAGGTCTCGGGCCTGTATTCTTTCCACCAACAGAAAAGTCTGAATCCATTACAATAGCATGACCTGATTCGGTATCTCCTATAAATTGCATATCTTTAACCAGTGTGACTTTAGCTTTTAGCATAAATACCCTCCTGTAATTTATCCGTAAAACTTATTTGTCATCTTCCTATTCTATGGTTGAGTCAGGTATAAATCCAATAAAATGTTATAGCTCAATTGTTTAAATATAGAATCCAGAAAAATTGGTTTCGGCATCTGTTCCCAAGTATTGTCTGTTTCCATTCTATAAAAGGTAGTAATGTTAAAACAGAATGCGTTTTTGCTCTTTGCTCTCTACTTTTACAAATTGTCAGCTTAATAACTTACCGGCCTGATGAATTATTCCTTACACAATTTAATCATAAACTTTGGATGCTATTTTAACTGTCAGATCCCCGAGCATATTGGTGTAACTACCTAATTCATTATCATACCAGCCGTAAATTACTGCCTGTGTTACAGGTATTTCGATGGTGGCTGGGATTTTTCCTTTAAACTGATCAGGTGGAATATTATATAAACTGGATAAATCAAGAGTCATATTCGCTGTTCTTGTATGTGTTTCGCTTCCTTCGATAATAGTAGCTGGTCCGTAATGTCCTATTATATCCGAGGATACATTTTGTTCTTCGGTATATTTTATATATCCTCTTTTTTCCTTTTCCTCTGCATTTTTGTAAATATCATTCAATAGCTTTCTTGTGATAACAGGTGGTTTCCCGGGTTCTTCACATAAAGCAAGCACGAGAATGATCAAAGAGCCTGTTGAAATAGGAACTCTTACTGATTCTGCTATAAATCCAATTTGCTGCATTTCAGGAATAACAAGTGCGAGTGTCTTGGCAGCACCTGTTGTTGTAAGAATAATATTATTCATAATGCTGCGATTTTTTCTTAAGTCAGTTGCACCAGCGCCTGGCAGTCTGTCGAGAACCTGTTGTGTGCCAGTGGCAGCATGTACTGTTGCCATTGAGGCACTAAGTATTTTTTGAGGTCCAAAATAATCAAGTAGAGGTTTTATCATGTAAGAAAGACATGTTGTAGTACATGAAGCTGCTGAAATTATATGGTGTCTGGTGTGATCATATTTATCATCATTTATTCCGATAACAATAGTAATTGCGTCTTCGGGCATTTTTATACCCTTTTCTTTAATCTTAAAAGGTGCCGATACTATAACCTTTTCAGCACCAGCTTCTATATGTCCTCTTGCAGAACCTTCTTTTGAATCAGGCATTGCAGCGGGATCTTTAAATTTTCCTGTAGCTTCAACAACGACCTTAACACCGTGTTCTTTCCATTTAATGTCTCTCGGATTGCGTGCTTCTCTTAAAATAGTTACAGGAATACCATCTATTGTCATTGTTCCTTTGTCTTCATTAATGTTTTCAATAATTCTGTTAGCCTTGTAACCATAGAGATAGGATTGCAATGAACCGTATGTGGAATCTTTTTCTATATAAAGGGCTATATCTCTCAGACTTGTTCCAGCTTTTCTGCCTATATTAACAACTATTTCGGAAAAATATTTTCTTCCAATATGATTCCAGAGGCTTAATTTACCTATCCTGCCAAACCCATTGATACCGAGAATCTTTTTGCTATTTGATAACATGGATACTTTGCTCCTTTCTGACATATTTCACCCCTTTTAAATTATTTTATAATGATACAATTATAACTCTAAAATGATATTCTGTCCAAAATAGAGAATAATTATTTATTATACTTTTCCCGGAATCTCCGCTCTAATTTCTTTTGTGTTATGAACTCCTTCGTAAACCGCGCCATTTCTTCCATCAATGCTCAGAAAATCGCCGGCATTGATTATTTTTTTGTTTAGAATACATTTTTTCTCCTGTTCCAGAACTATTAGATTATTGCAACCCACCACACATGTTTTTCCGAGACGATTTGCGATAATAGAAGCATGAGATGTTGAACCTCCACGCGCAGTCAAAATACCGTCTGCCGCGGAAATATGCCTTATATCATCTGGAACAGTATCAGACCTGATAAGGATTAATGGAGTATCAGGTTCGTTTTTTCTGAATTCCTGTATCTCATCAAGGTCGAATACAACCCTGCCGCTTAAAGCACCGCCACCAACTCCAATACCTCTCGATAAATAGCTTGAAGTAAGTTCTTCAGAGGGTTCAAAAGCCATGAAGGTTTCGCGTCTTGTAATTGCCATATCTCTTGTCTGTAGTATAAAAAGATTTTCAGGGGACGAACCTTCAAATGTAAATTCAATTTCCTGCGCGCTCCATCTTTCGTTATAAATAAGATCTTTGGCAATTTTTAGTAGTGCATTATAATTTTCAGGAAATTTTTCTTCAAATGAAACTTCTGTAATCCTTTCCTCTGAAGGTTTTTGCTCGTTGGAAATAGGGAGTGTTGTTACGAGTCCTGAAACTATATCTTCACCCTGAGCTCCGGTTGCATAATCTCCCCATAGCACTACTCTATCGCCTGTCTCAAGGGGATTACGTGTGAAAAGCACTCCTGTGCCTGAGTTCGTATCAAGGTTACCGTAAACCATTGCCTGAACTATTACTGCTGTACCCCAGTTTTCTGAAATTCCCATAATTTCACGGAAAGCCTGAGCTTTTTTGGATGACCAGGATTTGAAAACCTGTTCAATAGCAACAAAAAGCTGTTTCATTGGTTCATCATAAATATGTATTCCGTTTTCTTCAACAGCTTTTCTGTAAGATAGAGCTAATTCTTTCATTTGTTCGGGTGAGAATTGTATTTTTTTCAATACATGATACCTGCTTTTTTGTAAATTCATTAATGCATCGAATTTGTCTCTTTCCATTCCATAAGACATTCCCCAGCACTGCATAAATCTTCTATAACAATCCCATGCAAACCATGGTTTGCTGGTTCTTTTTATTAGACCTTCGACAATTTCTTCATTCAGCCCGACATTTAAGAATGAAATCATCATACCGGGCATTGAGATAGCACTGCCGCTTCTAACCGAAACAACTAAAGGATTATCTGGATCTCCAAATGATTTTCCTGTTTGTTTTTCAAGAACCGAAAGATGTTTTTTTATGCCTTCTTCAAGATGTTCTCTTACGTATCTGAATCTGCTAATGGCTTTTTCACATCTGAAGACCTCTGTTGTTATTATGAAACCAGGAGGAACAGGTATTTTCAAAGAAGCGAGTTTGACTAAATTATGACCTTTATTCCCGAGATGTATTCTGTCAAAAGTAACTTGATTCGGTATATGAATTCCTGACAATGCTTTTTTAGGGTCATAACTCATTAATAAATCGAGTGTCTGGATATCGAGTCCTTCAGCCTGCTCAAAAAGTGTTTTAAGAATTCTGCTTATAAAGCTGTCAAGTTGCTGTAGCCCGAATGAACTTGCGACTATTTCTCTTAGAAATTGTTCTGATATTTTATTGATGAATTCTGAATCACTGACAGATTTTTCCGTGTGCAGATATTTTGAAAGAATATGTTCAGTTCCAATATTCAGGATTATCTGCTTAAGATTATTCTTGTAAACACTACTATAATATGTATTTAAAATATCCTGCACGGCTTCTGAAAAACCTCTGAATATGTCAATATACTGTGAAAAAGAAAAACGCCTGACTTCAAGCGCAACAGTGAGAAGTTCAAGATTATTCTCAAATCTATTTGATGAGATTCCGTCTATCTGAAGGGCTTTAAAGAACAAAGTAGCATATTTCTGTATTTTGAATAATGTAGCTCTGGTAATGAATTTGAGATTTATTGAGTGGAGCAAGTCTTCAAAAAGAATATTTGCAAGATTTTCGAGCCTGTAACTCATGGAAAGAGCGTCAAATTTTCTTTCATGATATTTGCCATACATCGATGGCATTCCTGCTGCGATATGTCTTTTGCGAAAAATATTCTCAACAGGTTCATATTTTTCAGGAGATAGTATTATTTCTTTTAATTTCTCGAGATAATTCAATACTGCTTCGAGTCTCTGCGCGATATTGCCTTCATCCAGTATGCTTATAAGGGAATCTGTTGCAGGAAGCCCGAGGCTGTGAGCATATATAAGTTGTTCTTTAATATCCTTAATATCGAATCTATATTTTTTATGGAGAAGCTGATAGAATTTTATCGCAAGATAAGCTCGTCTTTTTTCTCTATCTGAAACTTCCTGAATATTATCTGTCAGAAGAATTATTTCATCTTCTGTTAAATAAAGCAGGTCTGAAATATACTTTATACCTTTGCCAGAAAAGATTTTCTTGAAGATAATATGTAATTCATCGTAATATTCTCCTGAAGACTCGAGTCTGTTATAAAGTTCTTCATAAAGAAAATCTTTCAGATTTGTTTTGTCTTTTGTAAGCCAAAAGTGTATTACAGCCTCGATAAAATCCACGACACGCGCGCTGCTGTCAACATGACTTTGCTTTCTTAAAAAATGTACAAGTTTATCATTTCTGTGTGTAATTTCATCTATTTCAGTTGAAACTTCGCGTAAAGGACCTTCAGCCCCGATTTCACTGAAATAAACAGGAAAAAGTTTTGATAGTTGTTTTATCAGATGATAGACAGGCTTTATATCACTATTGAGGAGTTTTGTTATGTCTTTTTGAAAGATGTCTGTGTCACTTATATGGACTCCGCCAAGACTTAAATTTATAATAAGTCCGGAGATAAGCTGCTTTGACCATTTAGGATTATTTTCGATAAGTTCGAGCCATACCCTTATATTTTTCAGATGGGCTCTGTTAGCTTTGACCTGCCATTCATCTGAGACGCCTTTAATGTCAGGGTACTGAAACCCTAAGGATACAATTTTCTGCAAATACCATTCAACAAGACTGCTAATACCTTTGCCATACAATGCATTACCTGTAATCTGTATGCAATATAATGCAGTTTCTGGATATTTTTTAAAGCTTTGCTGGAAAACTTGAAATATTTCTGATAAAGCTTCTTTAATCTGATCAGGTTCGCCAAGCCTCACGATATTTGAGATAGTACGATTAATTTCCCTGAGTGTATTTTCATGAATACTGCTTAGACCATGGGTATCCATTATCATCAATAGATAGAGTATTTTTATATTCAAGTCTCTAATTACATCCCCGGTTAATGAAAGTTTTGCGCCTATTTCTTCGTAGAATCTTGCGATTTGAATAAATCCCGGAAATTTTACGAGTTCTTTTAGACGAATAATTTCGTGCTCTATATTATCAATAGAATTAAGTTCATTTAAGAGTTCCGTAAGATTTGAATGGGAAATCGGATAAAAGATTTCTTCAATTTTTTCATGTTTATCTTCAGGAAGCTGGAAATAATTATTTTCTTTAAGCCAGAGCAGAGGATCTTTCTGCTTTAGCCAGTATGAATAAGTTTCTTTGAAAAATCTTTTAAGTAATTTATTGAAAATATTTAAATCAATTTGATTGTGTATTTTTTCGAGGAGAATCTGTCCATGTTTTTTTAGTTGATGTTGATTCTCTATAATAATAATGAAAAATTCATCCGGAAGCTCAAGCAGTTTTAAAAAGCATTCAGATAATACAGATGAATATCTGTCCAGTCCAGTAGTTGTATCCATCAATATTTTTTCAAGATAAACAAGAATATTTTCGATTGCTGAATAATGGATCGAAATATCAGGGCTCGATAAAGCATTAAAAAAGAAATTCATTATGGTTTCAGTAACTTTTGGACCTTTTTCATGTTGGTTATAAAGGTAGAAGTTTTTTAAAGCATAATTACGCATATTTTTCAAAACATCCGCGAGTTTGATTTCAGGATTATTGAGATCATTGATCAGAGATTCGGCAGAGCCAACAATACCGGGATAATCTTTTACCACATCTCTGAGGATATCGAATTCTGTAATTTTTAAAACGAGTGTATTTTCGGTCATATAAACTCCTCCTGTAACATTATACTATAATAAAATATATCGGGAAGAGGAGTCTTTAACTTAAATGTTGAAAATATCTGAGATATTTACGAGTATTCAGGGTGAATCAACTTATTCGGGGCTGCTCTGTACATTTATCAGACTTTCTGGATGTAATCTGAGGTGTTCCTATTGTGACACAGAATACGCATGGCAGAACGGGATAACTATAGATGAAGAATATATTTTTCAAAAAATAACAGAGCTTGCAATACCTCTTATTGAAATAACCGGCGGCGAACCATTACTTCAAGAAAATATAATCCCTTTTATAACAAATCTTTTAGACGCAGGGTATAATGTATTGATAGAAACTAATGGTTCATTAAGTATTAAAGATATTGACCCGAGAGCAATAGTAATTCTTGATATTAAAACACCCGGTAGCAAAATGGATGATAAGATGCTTTTCCCCAATCTGGAAATAATAAAAGAGAACCATGAAGTAAAATTTGTTATAACGGATAGATATGATTATGATTGGTCAAAAAAGATTATCGAGGATTATAATTTATTTAAACGCTGTAAAGTGTTGTTTTCACCTGCATATAATATTTTAAAACCCTTTGAACTTGTAAGGTGGATGATTGAAGATAAAAGTCATGCAAGACTTAATATCCAGTTGCATAAATACATAAATTGCAAATAACAGGGGAGGTTTGTATGAGTGATAATATACTTGATATGCCTGAAAGAATTAATGGAGTATCAGAAATAGCTTTTAATCTATGGTGGAGCTGGCATCCGTCTGCAAGGATGCTTTTTAAAATGATAAACAGGGCTGCCTGGAAAGAAAGCAGACATAATCCTATTAAAATGCTAAAAGAAATTCCTTCTGAAACTTTAACATCTTTTGCTTCTAATTACGATTATTTACGACATTATGATGTGGTATATTCAAAATATCTTAATGATATTCAGACAAAAGTATGCTGGTTCGCAGCTAATATTGAAGCGCCAAGTTGTCTTCCTATCGCTTATTTTTCGGCAGAATACGGACTTCATCATTCTTTGCCTTTTTATGCAGGTGGTCTCGGTTTCCTTGCAGGTGATCATATTAAAGAATGCAGTGATCTTGGTGTGCCTATGATTGCAGTGGGATTTATGTATCCCGAAGGATATTTAAGACAAAAGATACGTGTTGACGGATGGCAGGAAAATATTGATGAGCCAATTGATAGAGATGAATCGCCTATTCAAAGAGTGTTTGATGAAAATGGGCAACAACTTATAGTTAAGGTGCCTTTTACCGATCCACCTATATATGTAGCTGTATGGAAAGTGGCAGTAGGTCGTATTCCATTATATTTAATGGATACTGATATAGATATAAATGATCCATGGAATAGAAAAATAAGCGCACATTTATATATTTCTGATAAAGAGCAAAGATTACGTCAGGAGATAATTCTTGGCATAGGAGGAATAGCAGTACTGAATGCCCTTAAAATCAAACATTCGGTTATACATTTAAATGAAGGCCACCCAGCTTTTGCAATTCTTGAACGTATAAGAGATAGAGTAGAATCAGGAGAAAAATTTGCGGATGCAATTGAAAAAGTCAGGAATACAACTATTTTTACTACACATACTCCGGTGCCTGCTGGACATGATGTTTTTCCTTATCATATGATGGACAAATATTTCAGTCGTTGTTACTCACATCTCGGAATAAGTCGCGATGAATTCTTTCAAATGGGGGTGAATCCTGAAGATCCTTCAGCAGGATTTAATATGACTGCTTTCGCATTACGAATGTCAAAGTTCAACAATGCTGTTAGTAAAAGGCATGGAGAAGTAGCCAAAAGTAGATGGAAAATATTGTGGAAGGATAAAAAAGAAGAAGATATACCAATTGATGCAATTACCAACGGAGTGCATGTGCCTACATGGATTGAGCCTAAAATAAAATTGTTGTTTAACAAATATCTTGGTTCTAATTGGGTTGATGAACACGATAATCCTGTAATATGGGGTTTGATTGATGATATCCCGGACAATGAATTATGGCAGGTTCATTACTGGCTCAAAATAAAACTGTTAAATTTTATAAGAGAACAGACAAGAAAAAGATGGAAAGAAAATAAAGTTAATCCTGTTAACATTATATGTAATGGTGTATTACTTGACCCGATGACTTTAACTATAGGATTTGCCAGAAGATTCACTTCATATAAAAGAGCGGATTTGATATTGTCCAATATTGAAAGACTTAAAAAAATGTTTAATAATCGCTGGAAACCTATCCAGATTATTTTTTCAGGAAAAGCGCATCCAGCAGATGAAGATGGCAAGAGAATTTTGCAGAAGATATTTAATGTTGCGCATGATCCTGAAATAGGTGGAAGAATAGCTTTTGTTGAAAATTATGATGAACAGCTTGCTCAATATATGGTTCATGGTGTTGATTTGTGGCTTAATAATCCATTGCCACCACTTGAAGCCTGCGGAACAAGCGGAATGAAGGCTTCCTTGAATGGTGTTCCTAATTTAAGTATTCTTGATGGCTGGTGGATTGAAGGTTATAATGGCAAAAATGGCTGGGCATTTGAGGGTAAGGGGAATGAAGAAGATGCAGAGGCTATTTATAATATCCTTGAAAATGAGGTGATACCATTATATTATAAGCTGGATAAAGACGGAGTTCCTGTGGAGTGGGTTAAAATCATGAAGGAAGCGATAAAAAGCACTGCTGCAAAATTCAGCGCGCGCAGAATGGCTAAAGAATATGCATTAAAATTTTATCAATATGCTTTAAGAACAGGCTAACATTATCTGTCATACCACAATTACTTGTTTTTTAACCTGAAGGCTGAATGGCCTGTTAGACTATTAGATTGCATTTTAGGATTAATTTTATTTTATGGCAGGGACAGTAATAGCTTTGATTATTTCTTCTGGTATCTTTTGTGGTTTACCTTCAGGATTAATACATGCAAGTCTTATAACCGATTCAACTAAGGTTGTTTCGTTTTTCTTGATATGGTGTCTTATTTTTAGTGTTACTTTTGTTGTTTCAATAATATCAGTGGTGATTTCTACAATATCTCCGAGCTTTGCAGGATGTTTGTAGTGTATTTCAGCATCAACGACCGCGAATATAAAACCTTTATTGTGATAGGCTGAAACATCTATTTTTCTGTCAGCAAGATACTCTGTTCTTGCGCGTTCCATGAATTTAAGATAATTGGCGTAATATACAACTCCACCAGCATCTGTATCTTCATAGTAGATTTTTATTTTAAGAGAATTGTTAATATTCATAATCTTGTTTTCAAAATTATATATGTAGCGCCAAGTCCACCATCTCGGTCTTTTGCAGTAGAATATGCAATAATCCATTTGCTGAATTTTCCGTGTAACCATTTAACCAGAGATTCTTTTAAAACCGGTCCTTTTGGGGATCTAAGTCCCCTGCCGTGAATAACTTTAACGCAACAGAGTCTTTTTTTAATGGCATTTTTTAGAAAAGCGCTTAAAGCTGTTTCTGCTTCATTGACTGTAAGCCCATGAAGGTCTATATAGTCCTGCACAGAAAAATATCCCTGATGCAGCTTTTGAGTAATGTCTTTTCTAATGTCAGAGTGTACCCATTCGATGTATTCAGGTGTGTCGGGAAGATTAATTTTTTGCTGGCCTGAAACTATTTTTTTTAGGGTTTTTATTGTATCGTCTTCTTTTAAAGAAATATATTTTCGGGGCTTTTTACTTAAATATGGAATGTCTATAAATTCCCTGATTTGTTTGACATTAACCATAGCTTCACGAAAAATCTCTTCATCGGATTTTTTAACATGAGATTCATGTCTATGAGTCGTTTTGTTTTTGAGAACGAAATTATTTTCCTTGAGCATATCGCCGAGGTATTTGAATGGCATAAAATCCGAGCAATCTTTTTTGAATTTGTTGAGTTCAAAATATCTTTTCATCTTATATGCTTATAATTATACCTGATTTGATAATTAAAGCAATCATAAGAAAATTAAGCCTTTGTTGCCAATGATAAAAAAGATTTTTTATCAGAGGAGAGTAAAACTATGCCTTTATTTTCAAAGTCAGCGAGAATAGAGTTTATTTCATTAATAGTCAAACCGGTTTCGAGTGAAAGGGATTCTATATCCTGAATTTTTTCTATTGCATTCATATATATATGTTTTTCTAAACCGCTGAATATTAAACTTGATTTAATACCATCACGACATAATTTGATTAACAACTTATCCCCGGTATTATCATAACGCATATAGTTATTCTCAGGACTCTTTTTCTTTATTGATTCACATGTTTCTCTGATTATCATCGACATTCTGTATTGTTCCTCATCATTATTAAAACTATAAGGGAAAGGATAATTAGAATATGAGGACATAGGAAAATCTTCCAATAGTAATGCAAATATGTTTTCTTTACTTTTAGTTATCTCAAATTTTTCCGGGTTTTCAAAAACAGGGCAGTCTGCTGGAAGATAAAACTCACCCGGAAATATTTGTATATTTTCATATACAAGAAGATGCTGGATTGTGTACATAACTTTTATATTTTCGATTAAATGTTCTTCTTTCATTTTAGGGTAACATGTAAAAAGATTAAATTGAATCGGGACACCGAGTTCAGCTGCTGATTTGATGACTTCAACGTTTTTAAGAACTGTTACACCTTTATTCATAAGTTTAAGGAGTCCTTCACTGAATGTCTCGATGCCAATTTGAAAGTTTGATACCCATTTCCCGAAATGAAGAATTGCATTCAAGACCTCTCTATCCATTCTTTCAGCCCTGAATTCAGCATAGTGAAAAGATAGACTTTTATTATTTATAAGTTGAGGTATTGCCTTGATTGTTTCTTTGTTTTTGAGAGCGTCTGAGTCGAGAATAAAAAAATTAGTTAAATCCGGGGAAATATTTTTGTAATATTCAAATTCTGCAGAAATTTTTTCTGCTGATTTTGATTGACATTTAATGTTGTACGACTCGTCAGGACAGAATGTGCATCTTTTCCATGGGCAGCCTCTTCCAAACTCAACAGGAAGTATTATTTCGCTCGAAGATAAAGGGAAATCATTAAAATCATATGAAGGGAATGGAAGATGTTCCAGCGATATATTTGGCTTTTCAGGTGAGTTTATTATTCTGCCTTCTGCTTTGTATATTAAATTATATAAAATGTTATCTCTATTTTCGATATAGTCGAGAAGACTTTCTATTGTTATTTCGCATTCAGAGATACCCACATAGTCTAAACAATCCATATTTTTAATAAGCTCAAAAGCAAATTTTCCGGAGCAATCTTTTCCCCCGAATATTATTGGAATATCAGGATATAATGATTTAATTTTTTTAGCCATAATCAGTGAACTGCTTAACTGATAGTGTGAACAGCTAAAACCTATCAGCTTTGTATCACTGATATACGGCAATAATTTACTGAATTCCATTTTAATAAAAGATTCAGCTATTTGCCTCATGTTTAAAAAATCTGTTAAGTTAAGATTGATAGAATTAAGTCTATCATTTATTAGTTTTTGTGATTTTATGAATTTGTCGTTAAAAAGCAATGATGCGAATATGTAGTCAAGCCCCATGTATTCAACGCCTGATTGTTCTGTTTGAAATAAGAAATTTTCCCATAAATTGGGTTCAAATTTCTTAATATAGGGTAGAAAGTCGAGATGGAAATGAAAAGTTTTTACTCTTTTGCCTTTTTGAGTTAATAAAGATTGAATTATGCCTAAATTAATGTTTGGTATGTTTGCAAACCAGCGAGAAATAAATCTGGCATATGGCATTGAAATAAAAAGGAAGTCCAATTATATTTTCTCCGAAAAATGTACTTTTTATTTTTATTACTTTCTATTATTCTAAATAAACTACATTAAACAATGAAAGATAAAAAATTAATAAAATCTGGATATACAAATCCGAAAAGGGTATCTTTTCCTATTGATGAAAAGCTTCATGAATGGCTGCCAGCATTGTTAAATGCTTATTATATTATTGATAAAGGTATTTCAGAAGCACTCAAAGAAGAATTTAAAAAAGGAAGAAAACTGGCTTGCGCAAAAGGCTGTTCTTATTGTTGTAAAACTCATGAAACAATTCCTGTTTATCCTTTAGAGCTTGTGGGTCTTTCATGGTATGCCACTGAAAAAATTAAAGGACATAATAGAGATATTCTCAAAAAACAATTAAAACAATATAAGTCAGGTGACCCCTGTCCTTTTCTTATTGATGGTATTTGTTCTATTCATTCTGTAAGACCCATTTCCTGCAGGCAATTCAATGTATTCGGAAAGCCGTGCAAGGAAGGAGAAGACCCTTATTATACAAGACGCGAGGATGTGCTTAAGCCAATTAAAAAATACATTGACCATGCTTTTTTTATAATGCTTCCATTCTATGGAATTAAAGATGAAAACGAAAGGATTAGAGTAATAGAGACAGGTGGTGTACATACAATAGTTAAACTCCTGCAGAGCCTGAACTGGAAAAGCCTTGCTGAAAAGATGGAAGAATATGATTCAGAAATGGCCTGAAAGAATAATTCGGTTAATTCTTAAATGTGTAGTGGATCTACATTAATCCATAATTCGGTTTTTTTATCCTGTTTAAAGGCGTTAAGAAAAATTTTTGCTGTTTCATGAAGAATTTTACGGTCAGAGGATTTGAGAAGCAGACTGAATTCGTTATCTTTTTGTTTTTCTGTTGATTTGAATGGTCCGAGAATTTGGAGATTTTTATTCGCTTTCTTGCTAATATCTTCTATCTTTTCAAAGATATTATGTCCGGATCTAAATTTTATCAATACAAGTTTTGAAAAAGGAGGATAATTCAACTCTCTGCGTCTCTTGAGTTCTTCTTTTATAAAAGAGATATAATCATATTTTTTGAGGTATTTAAAAAGATAATTTTGAGGCATACGGGTCTGGACTAATAATTCGCCGTCAAATGATATTTTATCAGCGATTGAGACAAATTCCTGATAAGCTTTTTCCGAAGCTCTGAAATCTGGAAAATTTAAAAAAGAATCTGCATTTAGTATAATTGCTTTTGAAAATTCGTTTAAAGTAATAATTCTGCTAGTCATTAATTTTGTGCCGATTATTATCCTTATGTCATCACTTGAAATGGAACTGAGAAGACTCTTTAAAGCTTTTCTTCCTGAAGCTATATCACTGTCTATTCTGATAGTTTTAAATCCGGTTAAAGATTCTAATTCTTCCTGAATTCTCTGTGTTCCTGTTCCAAGCATTTGAAGATTATAACCTTTGCATCTGCCACATTGTTCCGGTACAGGTGACAACGAATAATTGCAATATCTGCATTTTAATGCGTGGATCTTCTTATCAACTGTAAGAGGTATCCCGCAGTTTACACATTTCTGAATATAACCACAATCATCACAGTGTACGACAGATGCATAACCTTTTTTATTAAGTACAAACATTACTTTATTCCCACGATTTATTGAGTTCAAAGCAGATTCAATTACTGATCTTGAGATGCCAGACTTCAGAAACGTGCCATATCTTGTATCTATTATTCTAATTTTTGGTCTATTTATATGAATATCAGGTTTTAACAGATTATATTTGCCTGACATGCAATTATGAAGAGATTCAATGGATGGAGATATTGATGAAAGAAGGACTACTGATTTTTCGTAATAACCTCTCATAACCGCAATATCTCTTATATTATAAAATGGTATTTTTTCTAATTTATAAAAACTGCTATGTTCATTAAGAACTGCAATAAGAGATACTTTTTTAAATGGCGTAAAGACAGCATGTCTTGTGCCGATTACTATATCGGATTTTCCGGAGACTATTCTTTCTATTGAAAGAATTTTTTGTGGTTTGCTAAGTCCGCTATGGTATTGACAGACACGTTCACCAAAGGATTTTTTTAACAAAGGATAAAGAGTTTCAACAATTGATATTTCAGGACAAAGTATAATTATGTTTCTGAAATTATCTAAGATTCCAAGTATGAAGGAGTATTCTATATTTCTGGAATGTGCGTACAACAAATAACTTTGGTAAACATCTTTTTTAAGTGATTTTAAAAATAAGTTTAAAATTGGATTAATATCAAATTCAGGTATATTATTATAAGATTCTAAATCAGGTAACTTTAATTTATCTTTATTTTTAAGAGAAGGCGAAGATAATTCAAAAAATTCCCCTGGAAGTATATTTTTTAAAATAGTGCCTTGATTGACCAGATAGTATTCAGACATCCATTTTAAGAGTTTAAGCATATTTTTGCTGAAGAGTGGCTCACTCCCGTGGATTTTTTCTATGAATTTAATATTATCCAAGGTTTGTGTGTTAACTATTTCAGTTACAATACCTCTCTTAGAACTATTTCTAACAGGTGCGGTTACAAGCATTCCAGGTTTGATTAAATTAGAATTATCTTCCCTGCAACTGTAGAGAAGAGGTTCAAGGTTTAGGGGAAAAACTACTCTGCAAAAATTCATATGTAATTCTATCACATTGTTAAGAATCTTATCTTTATGTCATAATTTATATTATGAAAAGAAGAATTATTTTGATTTTTGTAACATTTGCCGCAATTATTTTTTTCAGGACTACAAATCTTTCAGCTTTTGAGCCCAAAATAGATGTTTCTAATTCCGAAGTCTATTATTATTTGATTCTTGGATATGATGCTGAGAGGGAGGGTAAATGGGAAAAGGCTATTGATTATTACAATAAAGCTTTAAGTTATGATACAGCATCTTCTCATATCAAAATGTTATTAAGCTCTGTCCTTTTAAGAACAGGGGATATTGAAGAAGCTATATCGCTTGCAGAGGATATTCTTAGAAACGACCCTAAATATGTCCCTGCCCTTATGTTTCTCGGAGAATTGTATAACAGTCAGAAAAAAACTGTTGATGCAATTACAGTGTACAAAAAAGTTTTAAGAATACAGCCTGATAATCAGGAAGCTTCTCTTTTCCTGAGTCTTCTTTACGCATCTCGGAAAGAATATAATGAGGCTGTAGAAATACTTGAAAAACTTGTTAAATCTTCACCTGATAATCTGATGGCAATTTATTATCTTGGGGTTCTTTTAACTGAAAAGGGAGATTTAGATGAAGCTATAAAGTATTTCAATATGGCTGCTGAACAGAGACCGAATTTTGATGCAGCATATTATAATCTTGGCTTAATATTTGAACAAAAAGATGAAATGGAAAAGGCAGTCGAAAATTATAATAGAGCAATTTTATTGAATCCACATAATCTTCAGGCGAGAGAACGTCTTGGACAGATATATTTCAAACAAAAAGATACTGGAAAGGCAATTGAACAATATGAAGAAATAAGCAATCAAATCCCAATTAATATTGATATTCATATAAATCTCGGGGTTTTATATTTTGAAGATAAACAATATGATAAAGCTATAGAAGAATTCAGAATAGTTCTTCAGGATAGACCCGAGAATATTTCGATCAGATATTACCTTGCCCTTGCTCTTGAAGAAATGGAAAGATACACAGAAGCTATTTCCGAACTCAGAAAAATTATACAGGCAGACCCAAAACATCTTGGAGCATTTTTGCATCTCGGGATTATCTACAATAAGACAGATAAAGAAGATGAAGCAATTAAAGTTTATCAGGAAATTCTGGATTTTGAGAAAGATAAACCTGAAATTTATTTATATTTATCTTCTTCTTATATAAAAAAGAAAGATTATCAGAATGCAGAAGAAATTATTAGAAAAGCTTTAGAGAGGTTTGATAAGAATGATGATCTATACTTTAATCTTGCTGTTGTAATGGAAAAAACAAACAGGTTTGATGAAATGGTGAAGTATCTGAAAAAGACTATTGAACTGAATCCAAAACATGCTGAAGCATTAAATTATATGGGATATAGTTATGCTGAAAGAGGTATAAATCTTGAGGAAGCTCTCGGGCTTGTGAAAAAAGCTCTTGAAATCAAGCCTGAAAGCGGATATATTCTTGATAGTCTCGGCTGGATATATTTTAAACTTGGCAAAAAAGAAGAAGCGCTCGAGTTTCTTCTTAAGGCAGCAGAACTTACAAAAAATGATGCTGTTATAATGGAACATATCGGTGATGTTTACATTGCCTTTGGGAACAGGGATAAGGCAATCGAGTATTACATTAAATCACTCGAGTCGGAAACAGAAAGTGAAGATGAAGGGTTAAAAGACAGAGTTAGCAGGAAAATCGAAAGTATAAAAAATAAATAGAAATAAAATTTCTCGCAATATCTGCGCTATTCTTAAATAAAATTTGTAGATAAATAAAAAAACTGAAATATTATGCTCAGAATAGAAGCGCCGGCAAAAATTAATTGGTTTCTCAAGATTACCGGTAAAAGAGAAGACGGTTATCATTCTTTAATTACACTTATGCAGTGTATTTCCCTTTATGATATTTTAGAATTTGAGCCTGCCGAAAAAATTGAGGTTATTTCTGATTTAAATATACCTCTTGAAGAAAATTATATTTATAAGGCTGCAATGCTTTTAAAGAAAGCATATTCAATCAGAAAAGGTGCAAGGATTTTTTTGAAAAAAAATATACCTATAGCTGCCGGACTCGGCGGTGGAAGTAGCGATGCTGCACATACCCTAATTGGCTTAAACAAATTATGGAGCATTGGTATTAGAAATAAAGAATTAATGGAATTATCCTTTAAACTCGGCTCTGACGTCCCCTTTTTTCTGGCAGGAAATATCGCATTGGTCGAAGGATTCGGAGAAAAAGTTACACCAGTAGATATGAAAGGGACATTGATATTACTTATTGTTAAACCTTCTTTGTCTATATCAACCGCTTGGGCTTATTCAGCTTTTGATAAAAATACAAAGTTGACAAAAAAAAATATTGATATTAAACTGTTAATTCAGGCTTTGAATGATAGAGATTTTGCAAGATTAGCGACTTTGACTGATAATGAACTTGAACCAGCGGTCATTTCAAGCTATCCTGTTGTAAAGGAATTGAAGGAAAATTTGATTGAATCAGGTGCGCTTTTTTCATCCATGACAGGCAGTGGTTCTTCTGTGTACGGAGTTTTTCATGATATTGAAATGGCGGAAAAAGCTTCTGAAAGATTTGATTCCGAATGGCGCAGGATTGTTAAGACCCTGATTTGAAAATTAAGTAAAAATTCAAGATGCTTGGTAAAGAATTGTATATTAGATGTATGTTTTGGTTTTAATATTGAAGATTTGGGGCGTCGACAAACGGCAAGTCAGGAGACTTTGGATCTCCCATCTGGAGGTTCGAATCCTCCCGCCCCAGCCATGAAGGAAATAATTTATTTTTATTGAAGCTATATTTTGATGATAAAGGAATATAAAATATTTATTAATAGAAAAAGGCTGTGAGCAGTTTTCAATAATAAAACTTTGATTTTATACTGGTTCGAATTATTCTTTTTATAAAAGGAGATGGAATGCCAGAGGGAATTAAATTTTTTACAGGGAATGCACACAAAGAACTTGCAAAGGAAATAGCAAATTATCTCAATATACCCGTGTCTGATGCCACGGTGACAGAATTCAGCGACGGAGAAATAAGTGTTCACATCAATGAAAATGTCAGGGGTGCTGATGTTTTTGTGCTTCAGCCAACATGTATGCCTGTTAATAAAAATCTTATGGAAATTCTGTTGATGATTGATGCTCTTAAAAGAGCATCTGCAAGAAGAATAACTGCAGTAATTCCATATTATGGATACGCGAGACAGGACAGAAAAGTACAGCCTCGTGTTCCTATTTCAGCAAAACTTGTAGCAGATCTTATTACAGCTGCCGGAACGAACAGAATTCTCACAATGGATCTTCACGCAGCTCAAATACAGGGTTTCTTTAATATCCCGGTTGACAATCTTTATGCAGCTCCGGTTCTTTTTGAATATGTGAGGAAAAAATATAATTTAAATAATTTGATTATTGTATCTCCTGATGCAGGTGGTGTTGAAAGAGCGAGAGCTTTTGCAAAAAAACTCGAGTGTTCAATCGCAATTATAGATAAAAGGCGTGAAGCAGCGAATGTCTCACAAATAATGAATGTAATTGGCGATGTAAAAGGTAAGGACACGATTATACTTGATGATATGGTTGATACAGGTGGAACTACAATTCAGGCAGCTACAGCTCTTATTGAGAAAGGAGCTAAGAGTGTTGTTGCTGCATGTACACATGCTGTTCTTTCAGGTAATGCTGTTGATAAAGTCAATAATTCCTTATTGCAGGAGCTTATTGTCACAAACACAATACCTATGAATAGCAGGACCGAGAAATGCAAAAAATTAACAGTTCTTAGTATAGCTCCACTTATAGGTGAAGCAATAAAAAGAATACACGAAGAAACATCAATAAGTTCGCTTTTTGTATAAAGAAGGAGGATAAAATATGGAGACGATTACAATTAATGTTGATAGGAGAGATATAAAAGGTAAAGGAGCAGCAAGGTCTCTCAGAAGAAATGATATGATACCAGCAGTGATTTATAGAGGCGGAGAATCAATGCCTATAAAAATACCAAAGACAGAGATTACCAAATTTATAAACACTACTGCCGGTGAACAGGTTATGGTAAAGCTTCAGTTTTCAGATGGAGAAAATAAGTTTGCTTTAATGAAAGATTATCAGGTTGACCCTGTTAAGAGAAATTTATTACATGCTGATTTCTTTGAAGTTTCTCTTACAGAGAAAGTTAAAGTAAGTGTACATGTTACTACAGTTGGAGAACCCATAGGTGTAAAAAGAGATGGTGGAGTTTTACAGCATGTTTTAAGAGAAATCGAAGTTGAATGTCTGCCTGACAAAATACCAGGGCATATCAAAGTAGATATATCAAATCTTGGAATCGGACAATCTTTTCATGTTTCTGATATAAAAATCGATGAAGAAATAAGAATACTTACTGACCCGGATGGAGTTATAGCAAATGTTGTTGCTCCAGTTATGGAAGAAGTTGCTAAACCAGCGGAGGAGGTTGCTGCTGCAGAAACAACTGCTGAACCAGAGGTAATTAAAAAAGGCAAAAAAGAAGAAGCAGAGGAAGAGAAATAGTAGTATATTATGTATGGGCAGGTTTGAACCCTGCCCATGCGGTAATTATACATGTGGTTAATTACAGGTCTTGGAAATCCTGGTAGAAAATATTCAAGAACCCGACATAACATAGGGTTTATGGTTCTGGATGAGCTTGCTGACCGATACAATATAGAATTCACAGATAAAAAAGAATATCGTATTGGAAAGTGTTTTATTGGAGATAAACAAATTCTGCTTGTAGAACCCCTCCTTTATATGAACCTTAGCGGTGTAGCTATAAGTAATATCTTTAAAAAATATCCTGTACAGACTCAAGATATGATTGTGGTTTATGATGACCTTGATATGGAAACCGGTAAAATTAGGATTAGAAAAACAGGTTCATCAGGCGGGCATAAAGGAGTTCAATCAATAATTGATAATATTGGAACAAAAGATTTCATAAGAGTAAGAATTGGAATAGGAAGAGAACCCGGAGTATCTGCTGAAAAATATGTTCTCTCAAAATTTAATAAAGATGAATTGCAAGTAATAAAAAATGCTATCACTATAGCTGCAGAAGCAATTACAACAATTATTACTGAGGGTGTTGATAAAGCAATGAACCGCTTTAATTAACCCAAATAATACAGGTGTTGCTCAAAATAAATTCGTTTTATGTGTCTGTTGTATATGTAAAAGATAATTATACGAATAAATTTATAGTTAATTCTCAATATCTGATACCGACGCTATCTATAACTTGATTTTAAATATAAAATCTTTATTTATATTATTTCGCAACGGTTTCTGCCATTTCTTTTTGCTATATAAAGGGCTTCATCTGCTCTTTTTATAAAACTCATTTCATTATATGATTTTAGAATTTTATTTGTGAATTTTAGAGCAGACTCAAAATCACCATCTATGATATAAGACAGAAATTCATTCTTTTTATCTTTCCATTCTTCTTCTATTTTTAGGATAAAGTCGCTTTGTCTTTTTGACAGCTCTATCATTTTTTTATGCTTATTGATAAGCCAGTCATAAATTTTTATTATTTCAGAGGCATTAGATTTTGAAAGAAACTTCTTAACTGCATTCTTCCATGCTTTTAATTCAACTGGGAAGTACTCATAAGAAAAACCATGATTGTGATAAGATTTGTAAACCCATGGCACTAATCTTACGAGCATTTCAAAAAGGGAAAACTTAAAAACATTAATCATGAAATGCACATGATTTCTGTGATTATCATACATCATCTGCAAGGAATTCCCTCCAATTAGTTGAACTAAATCTTTTCTTTTTGACATCTCATTATTTACAAAATCAAGCATGAAATCCTTATTTATTTCGTATTCATCTGATGCTTCAGCAGAAACATGAAGCTTTATATCTGCTTCTTTAAAAAGTTTTTCCATTTATACACCTTTAAAATGTATTTTACATAAAGTATATCAAATAATTTTTATGACTACTACTGAATAACTAAAAAATACTATGATTTTACAATTTATAACAAAGGTAAATTGATATAAAAATCTGGCAAGAAAATTAACCTCAAAATGTATTACTTGGTTTAATTCATAGTAAAACATGAATTGTAAAAACTGTATAAACTTATGTAAACTGTAAATTATTAGCCAAATAATGAAATTAAAAGAATATAGATGTTGCGAACAAATTATTTTTCGATACCTTAATGTGCTGTTACATTCGTTATCTGTTAATAGTTGTCCGCAATATGTATCAAAACATTTTCTTACTGAAACGGACAGCGGATATGTAAAAACAATTTATTTTAAAGCAATGTTTGTATTATCTGGATTAAGTTAAAAAGGTGAAAGAATGAAAGACATGCTTGGCAGAGAAGAACTTATTACTGTTGAAAAGGCTTTATATCTTTTATTTCAATATGTACCTTTTAAAATGCCGGCAGTAAAAAAGGTTTCTATTGAAAAGGCATATAATTTAGTAACTTCTCAGGATATTATATCTCCTGAAAATCTACCAGCGTTTAACAGGTCAACAGTCGATGGATTTGCAGTTAATGCTGCTGATACATTTGGAGCTACTGAAAGTATGCCTGCTTACCTGAACATTGTAAATGAGATATTGATGGGAGAAGAACCGAATTTTGCTTTAAAGAGAGGCGAGGTTGCGAAAATTTCCACAGGTGGAATGTTACCTTCTGGTGCTGACTCTGTAGTAATGTTTGAATATACTCAATATATAGACGAAAAAACACTTGAAGTTTTGAAACCTGTTTCACCGGGAGAAAATGTAATACAGGCAGGAGAAGACGCAAAAAAGGGAGAGGTAATTTTTAAGACAGGTCATAGATTAAGGCCGCAGGATATAGGAGCACTTGCTGGAATAGGTTTAAAAGAGGTGGAAGTCTATGAAAAACCCATTGTTTCTATTATTTCAACCGGGGATGAAATAGTTCCTGCTGGAATGCCTGTAAAACCCGGGCAGGTAAGAGATATAAATACCTATACTCTTTCATGTCTGATTGAGGAATCAGGTGGCATTCCTTTAAGAAAAGGAATATTCAAAGATAATTATGAGCTAATTTATCAGGTTCTGAAGGAATCTATTGAAGAATCTTCAATGGTGATTATTTCCGGAGGAAGTTCAGTTGGCGCAAAAGATGTAACAGAAAAAGTTATTAATGATATTGGAACACCAGGGGTGCTTTTTCACGGAGTAACACTTAAGCCGGGTAAACCAACAATAGGTGGAATAATAGATAATGTGCCGGTTTTAGGACTTCCCGGACATCCTGGTGCTGTAATAATATGCTTCAATATTTTTGTAAAGCCTTTGATTTTGGAGCTTTCAGGAACTGTTAAGGAAAAAACTTTTGTAAGAAATAGAATCATAAAAGCAAAGATTAACCGTAATATTTCTTCAAGCCCCGGGAGAGAAGAACATATTGCAGTTAAACTTGAAGAAATTAACGGAGAATTGTGCGCAGTACCATTACTTGCAAAATCAGGAATTATTACCACTTTAACTCAAGCTGATGGAATAGTAATTATACCTGTATCCAAAACAGGAATAATTAAAGATGAAATTGTAGAAGTCAGACTTTTTTAGGTATCTGAATGTATTCTGAAAATCATATTGAGGTCAGGTATTATATTAAAACCCGGATTGAACTTGAAAAAGCGGCTGATACTATAGCTGCACTTCAATCAATAGGGGTATGGTCAGGAATTGGCGAACGCTTTAAATCAACTCTTTATAAATATGCAGCCAGAGTAATTGAAATCTCTCATGTGGAAAAAGGAAAGGAATATTCGGGTTTTGTTAAAATAGCGTTTCCTTATGTAAATTTTGGCTTTAATATCCCGAATCTTTTAAGTACCATTGCTGGTGAATTATATGAAATGAATATTTTCATTTCAATAAAATTACTTGATATTGAATTCCCTTCTTCATATCTCAACAATTTCATTGGACCGAAATTCGGGATAAAAGGGTGCAGGGATATTCTAAAGATTTATGAAAGGCCTATAATTGGTTCAATTATAAAGCCATGTGTCGGACTCTCTGCCGGGCAATTGGCAGAACTTGCTTATGAAGGATTCTCTGGAGGTATTGATTTTATAAAGGATGATGAATTACTTGCGGATGCTTCTTATAATACTGTTTCTGAAAGAGTAAAAAAAGTAACAGAAAAGATAAAACAGGTTGAGGATGAAACGGGTGAAAAAAAGATGTATGCCTTTAATGTAACTGGAAGACTTAGTAGACTTAAAGAACTTCATGATACGGTAGTTGAGAATGGTGGAAAATGTATAATGATTAATGCGGCAGCAGTTGGATTTGAAGCTATGAGGGAACTTGCAGAATATTCAGAATTACCAATTCATTGTCACAGGGTATTTTCCGCAATATTAGCAAGAAATACTCATTTTAACATCAGCTTCCCTTTGCTTACAAAACTTTATAGACTATGCGGAGCAGATCAGATTCATTGCGGTGCTATACAGGGTAAGCTTTTTGAAAATGACGACGAAGTTCTCTTAAATATGAATGAATGTATAAAAGATTTTCATAATATAAAACCTGCAATGCCTGTAAGCTCGGGTGGACAATGGGCGGCCAGTGCTCCTGTTAATGCAGCTAAAATCGGACACTATGATTTTATTCATCTCGCAGGTTCAGGCATTTATTCACATCCAGATGGTCCTTTTGCCGGAGCAAGAAGTATGAGGCAGGCATGGGATGCAGTAATAAAAGGGGTCAGTTTAGAAGAGTATTCCAAAGAACATATTGAATTAAGAAAGGCTCTTGATTTCTTTGGAACTAAGAATAACAAATTTCTAAAAACAAGCTTGACAAAAATTTAATATATAAGTTAACATAATTTCTCTTGAGTATTTGTTCTTTGAAAAATCTAAAAAAGTGCGTAGCACACCCTTAAGTCAGTTCAAACTTTGTGAATTTAAAGATTCTAAATTTTAATGAGAGTTTGATCCTGGCTCAGAACGAACGCTGGCGGCGTGCCTAACACATGCAAGTCGGACGGATCAAGCGAAGAGCACAGAGCGTAGAGCAGTAGCGAAGCAATTAATGTTTAAGGTACAAGCTTCTCTGAGCGAGGGGCTTTAAGCTCTATGCTGTGAGCTCTTTGCTTGGTTAGTGGCGGACGGGTGAGTAACACGTAGGTAACCTACCCTATGGAGGGGGACAACTCAGGGAAACTTGGGCTAATACCCCATAAGACCACGGGTTGAGACACTTGTGGTAAAAGGTAGCGATATGCCATAGGATGGGCCTGCGGCCTATCAGGTAGTTGGTGAGGTAATGGCTCACCAAGCCGGAGACGGGTAGCCGGGCTGAGAGGTTGGACGGCCACACTGGAACTGAGACACGGTCCAGACTCCTACGGGAGGCAGCAGTGGGGAATTTTGCACAATGGGGGAAACCCTGATGCAGCGACGCCGCGTGGAGGAAGAAGGCCTTCGGGTTGTAAACTCCTTTTCTTGGGGACAATGGTGATGGTACCCAAGGAATAAGCCACGGCTAACTCTGTGCCAGCAGCCGCGGTAAGACAGAGGTGGCGAGCGTTGTTCGGAATTACTGGGCTTAAAGGGCGAGTAGGCGGTGGAGCAAGTCTGATGTGGAATCCTACGGCTTAACCGTAGAACTGCATTAGAAACTGTTTTACTTGAGTCAGTGAGGGGAGGGCGGAATTCCCGGTGTAGCGGTGAAATGCGTAGATATCGGGAGGAAGGCCGGTGGCGAAGGCGGCCCTCTGGCACTGTACTGACGCTGAGGCGCGAAAGCGTGGGGAGCAAACAGGATTAGATACCCTGGTAGTCCACGCCCTAAACGGTGGGCATTAGGTGTAGGGCTCGTAA
>Ga0078972_1001481_pt1 | contig 87232 bp, 79 predicted proteins | sample YelNatPaOPGAMG01_FD_67568 | JGI IMG/M metagenome (GOLD analysis project Ga0078972, IMG submission 67568) | Hot spring thermophilic microbial communities from Obsidian Pool, Yellowstone National Park, USA - OP-RAMG-01 (SPADES assembly) (version 2) | ecosystem: Environmental > Aquatic > Thermal...
CGCCATCGGCTACCAAACACCTCAACAATTCGAAGCGTCGTTCCAACCACAACCCTCAACCCAATGGACTCCTCAATTCACCACTTGATTCACAGGGAGCAGTACAGAGTTGTTCTTGAACATGCATCGTTTGTGCGGCAGGGTGGTCGTCTGTTTGTGATAGGTCGAACGCCTGAGTATTCGGCGCATAACCTAGAGTGGTCCATTAAATTACAGAGTGGTGTTCCGTGGGATGCGGTTCTCCATTACATGATCTTCGATTCTTATGAAGACTATATAACACGCTGTCGGTCATGGAATCCATCTTGGTGGAAGCGTCTCTTTGGATACTGAGCAAAACTACGTAGAGGTGGGGCAGAAAGTGAAAGGAGTCGCACCTTAAGGGCGTGTTGCCCAAAGGCTTGAATTAAATGGCGAATGCGGTTTCATCGGTTCGAACTACGGAAAGCCAACGGCAACCTCAGCAACACCGTGGCCGGCGTGTTGGGCGACTGGAGCTATACCTACGACGCCCAGAACCGGTTGATCCGCGCCACTGGAGGGCCGTCATCCGTCGTGGCCGAGTTCTACTACGACGCTGGGAACCGGTGTGTGAAACGGGTGATCAACGGCGTGACAACGTACCTGATCTACGACGGCTGGAGTTTGCTAGAAGAACGCAACCTTGCCGGCAACCTGTTGGCGCGCTACTATCACGGCCCCGTGATAGACGAACTCCTCTGTCGCGTGACTGAGACCAACACCGTTTACTTCCACCATGACGGTCTCGGCAGCACGGTGGCGTTGACCGATTCCACCGGCAACGTGGTCGAGAGCTACACCTACGACGTGTACGGGCAACCGTCCATCCTATCTACCACCTACCATCTACTACCTACCTCCTCCGTTACCAACCGTTTCCTCTTCACCGGCCGCGAATACCTCCCCGAACTCGCCCTCTACGACTACCGCCACCGCTTCTACTCACCGGTACTCGGACGGTTCCTGCAACTGGATCCTGTTCGATTTGAAGCTGGGGATGTGAATTTATACAGGTATGTGTACGATAACGTGGTAAATGAAACAGATGTTTTTGGTCTTGCTGTCAACGATGTGTACAATGCCACCGGTCGTTTAAGAGGATTGCCATGTGGACCAACAACAAGTTCTTTTGGTGAAGTTGAAGCACTTTATCAACCTCGGTTTGGAGTAGATGTTGCGGGGCCAATGGTCACTAGTAGGCCAGGAGAGGGGGAGGTAAGTTCTCTGACTGGGCCTGTTGGTATTGTCTCTACCAGAACTTACTGGAAGTCAATGAAGCCAACAACACGTCCTAGAACTGCTTGTCGCATTGCGAATATCTGCAGGACAGAATGTTGTGCGGCTGGGCACAGGTGGATAGAAACTTGGCAAGAGGGGTTTATAGAGGGATATGTGGTTTCGGACATGGACCCGAGGTCAGACCCGTTAAATCCAAGTTATGTTAATGCCCGATGCGAGCCGCAACCACAAGAAGAGGGGGTAGCGCTTGAACGTTGCAGGAAATCCGCCAAGAGGAAATGCACAGGTCAGTAACGAATGTCCAAAAAGATCGACACTAATCTATGAATATCCAACGGAGTATTATGGGTGTAATCCTGCTATTGGGGATTTTGGGGTGTTCGTATTTTAGAGATGCAGAGACCGGGTTTCCAGCAGGACCTACAAATCCTCTGTTTGAGGTCATTGAGAAAAGCAGGTCATTGGATGCTTTTATCGAAACGCTCCACCTTTATCCCGACATGGTAAATCGTGGCATCTTACTTACTCACACAGATTATCCTAAATGGACAGTATTAGCCTTTTGCGCTTCGAGTCAATTAACGAATCATGCTGTTGTTTTAATCGAGCATGGAGCTGATGTAGACGAAGCAATTGTATGGTTACGGCAATATTCTCAGCGTCACAAAGATCTGAGTAATCCACGACGTGGGATTGAATTGCTGGAAAGTTTGAAACGACAACAAGAAAACGGTCAGCGGGTAATGTGACCTGCCCCCCAGAAGCTGGGCCAACTTGAAAGAGAGTCCTCGGATGTGCGACAAGCGTCACGGAGGACAAAGATGCGAGGCAAACGGTTCAGTAAAGAACAGATCATCGGGATTCTCAAGGAAGCCGACGCCGGTGTGGCGCTGAGCGACCCGACCCGCAAACACGGCATTTGCGAAGGAACCTATTAGCGCTGGAAAGCCAAGTACGGCGGGATGGAACTCAGCGACGCCAAACGGCTGCGGCAGTTGGAGCAGGAGAATGCACGCCTGAAACGACTGTTGGCCGACGCCATGTTGGACAAGCAGATTCTCACCTTGCGCCGTTTCTGACCAAGTCCGCCGTGCGGCGTGAGGTGGTCACCACCACCAAGGAGCATTTTTGGGGTGAGTCAACGCCGGGCCATTACGAGCGGCGTTGCGCCCTGTGGCGCAGGCGCGGAAACGGTATGGCTATCGGCGGTTGACGTGGCTGCTGCGACGGCAAGGGTGGCACGACAACCGCTGACACTGCCGACGCGCTTGAATGAGCGTTGGTTGATGGATTTTGTCGCCGACAGTCTGGCCGATCGTCGGTGGCTGCGGGTGTTGAACATTCTGAACGAGTACTGGCGGGAATGTTTGCAGATTGAAGTGGACACTTTGCTGCCGGGGGCGCGGGTGGTGCGGACGTTGGAGCAATGACGGCAGCAGCGCGGCTGTCCGCGCCAGATCGTCATCGACAACGGACCGGAGTTTGGCGGGCAAGCGCTGGATCAATGGGCGTATACGCACGGAGTCGAACTGGTCTTCATCGAAGCGGGCAAGCCGCGGCAGAATGCATTCATCGAAAGTTTCAACGGTAAGTTTCGTGATGAGTGCCTGAATGAGCACTGGTTTGTGAGTGTCGCCGACGCCCGCCAGACCACGACCCAGTGGCGGTGGACATACAATACGGATCGGTCTCACAGCGCCTTGAACAACCAGACGCCAGCAGAGTTCGCGGCACGGGCCGCGCGAACAGCATCCCTCTCCCCCAGGGATACTGTTGGAGGCAGATAACAGAGGGGATGGACAACTAACCAAAAGACGCTATGATCCTATCCAGACTCTCACCCCAAACGACCGAATGGAGAGGGTAGGTCAGGAGAGTGATATGGACTTGTTTCATCTCGCTTGCGCCATGCTTACGCTGCGAAAGGTTTTGAAATGAGTTTTAAGCAAGCGAAGTGAGGAGAACATGCAAACAAAGAAAGGTCGTAAATCCCCCACGCGGGCAAAGAAGGCGATCAACCTCGTTCAAGAGGTTGTTGCCTCTTCGCATGCCAAGTCGCCACAACTTTTTTTTGACCGCGACAATCTCACGATTTACAACGCGGACATCCTTACAACGACCGCGATACCGGAAAGCACTGTTGATCTGATTGTAACTTCTCCACCGTATAACGTGGACATCGCGTACAGCACGCACAACGATCAATTGGAATACGGCGAGTACCTGGAGTTCACAAGGAAGTGGATGGAAAAATGTTATCGTTTGGCCAAGAGTGACGGGCGGTTCTGCCTCAATATCCCGCTGGACAAGAACAAAGGCGGGCAACAAAGCGTTTGTGCTGACATTACCACGATTGCAAAAAGCATAGGCTGGAAATACCACTCCACCATAATCTGGAATGAACAAAACATCTCACGCCGCACAGCGTGGGGGTCCTGGCTCTCCGCCTCGGCTCCTTTTGTGATTGCCCCTGTCGAAGTAATCGTTGTTCTCTACAAGGAAACATGGAAAAAAACATCGGGATCCGGCGTCTCAGACATCACACGTGAGGAGTTCATGGAGTGGACAAACGGTGTCTGGACATTCAGCGGTGAGAGCAAAAAGCGCATTGGTCATCCTGCGCCGTATCCGGTGGAATTGCCACGTCGTTGTATCAAGCTGTTCAGTTTTGTGGGTGACACGGTTTTGGATCCATTTCTCGGAAGTGGCACAACTCTGGTCGCTTGCTACGAGACGAACCGTCATGGCATCGGAACAGAAATTGCGCGTGCTTACTGCGAGCTTGCTGTGAAACGTCTGCTTGACCAGGTTGGAATCGCTCAGTTGAAATTACCGGTGCAGGGGGTCGGGTGGAGCACGTGAGCATTACAGAGTTGATTGTCAGATACTTCAGACAACCCCCTAAACAGGATGCTTCGCCAGGACCTGTTGTTGACCAATTGAGGGATAGTATCTAACCCAATATGGCAGGAAACCGCGAGATACGTGGTGTGCGAATCGCAAGCGGCATCAAGAAGGGGTTCTGATAAAAGTCCGTAAAGGAGTTTACAAATACGATCCTGGCCCTGTGCATCAGATGGAACTTCAGGATTTTCCACCGGAAGTGAAGGAAGAAATCTTTCGGCATGATGGTTATCGGTGCGTTGTTTGTGGCCGCGGTCGTGAAGACAGTGTCGAGATTTGTGCCGGCCACAGGGTTCCAAAGGACAAGGGCGAATCGGATGACATGAATGAAGAATGAACAAACTCTTTGCGCAGAGCGCAATCTCATTAAGAAGAACTATTTGCAGAATGAAACCGGTAAGAGATTCTTCATCAAACTATACGAGGAAACCGCGCAAGAAGGCGATCAGTGTGTGATTGTGTTTATCATGACATCTTCAACGACAATGATTGCCACTTAACCAATTTGCAGACGGTTGCTGAAGTGCGGGTTTGTCGGGATGGGTTGGGAATGAAGTTAGACGGCGGTTCTGCAGCCGGTCCAATGGCAGTGTAGTCAGTGCGAGGTGGCCAAAAAAACAGCGTTCTTTGCTGGTGCCACTGGAATAGGAATAGAATCGGTCCCGCCTCAAACTGCAAGAGGGAGAAGTTGTGGGGAGGGTGGGACTTGATTTGCAGGTGGGGTTTGGTATTGACGGAGCCATGAGTTGGAACAAAGAGGTGATTGCCGTTGGTGTCTTTGCCGTGACGTATGTGTTGATCAGTGGGCGGCGCTTGAAGGTGTTGCCGTTGTATCGGCCGGCGGCGGCGTTGCTGGGGGCGGTGTTGATGGTGGCCACGGGGGTGATGACACCGGAGCAGGCCTATCGGGCGGTGGATTACAACACAATCGTGCTGTTGCTGGGGATGATGCTCATCGCCGCGTACTTGCACATGGCGGGATTTTTCGGGTGGGCGGCGGATTGGATTTTGCGTCATGCGCGAACGCCGCAACGGTTGTTGCTATTGGTGATGTTGACCTCGGCGATGTTGTCGGCGTTGCTGGTCAACGACACGGTGTGTCTGTTGCTGACGCCGTTGGTGGTGGCGGTCATTGTTCGGGGGCGGTTACCGTTGTTGCCATACCTGATGGCGTTGGCGACGAGCGCCAACACGGGGAGTGTGGCGACATTGGTAGGTAATCCGCAATGCATGATCATTGGACAAATGTCGGGGATGTCGTTTGGACGTTATGCGTTGACGCTCGTGCCGGTTGCGGCGGTATGTTTGGCGATCAATTATGCGGTGCTGGCATGGGGTTTTCGGAAGACGCTGAGGGCGGCAGGGATCAATCCCGATTCGACGAGTGAAGCGGCGCCGCCGTTAGATGTGAAGTTGTGTGTTATTGTGGGCGGAGTGTTTGTGCTGGTGTTTGCGGGATTTCTTGCCGGGTTCAATCTGCCGTGGACGGCATTGTCGGGCGCGGCGTTGATTATGGTGGTGGCGCGTCGGGACACGCATGTGGTGCTCAAGCATGTGGATTGGCATTTGTTGGTGTTTTTTGCGGCGTTGTTTGTGGTGGTGGAGGGGTTGAACAGCACGGGGTTGCCAGAACAGGTTCGACCGTCGTTTGGCACGGGCGTAACGGCGCAGGCGTGGAATCTGACATGGTTTTCGGTTGTGGGGTCGAACATTTTCTCGAATGTGCCGTTTGTATTGGTGGTGGGGAAGTGGATGGGTGGCTTTTGCCGGCCCGAATTGATGTGGAAGGTGCTGGCGTTGACGACGACGTTTGCGGGCAATCTGACAATTCTTGGTTCGGTGGCCAACATCATTGTTGTTGAGTCGGCACGTGGCCATTGCGAGGTTGGTTTTTGGGACTACGCGAAGCTCGGTATTCCGATTACGGTGTTGACGACGGTGGTGGGGGTGGCGTTAGTGTTGGCGCTGGGTTAGTGTCGGCGTCGGGCGGGAGCAAAAGACCAGCCGCCACGAGCAGTGCGGGCGACGCTGACAGCGCGACGGCTGCCGACGTCGGCCTCGGTGCGGAACGCGGCGGTCTCATCGTAGCGAAAGTTTTCCAGTTTCACGCGGGGAACGCTCTGGCCGATGAATCGCTCGATGGCGCGGACGTGGTCCATTTCCTCGGTGGTGATGAGCGTAAAAGCATCGCCCACTTTTAATGCGCGGCCGGTGCGGCCGATGCGGTGGACGTAGTCTTCGGGATGTTGCGGGACATCGTAGTTGATGACGTGGCTGACATCCTCGATGTCGAGGCCGCGAGCGGCAATGTCGGTGGCGACCATGACTTCGTATTTGCCGGATTTGAAGCCGTTGAGGGCTTCGATGCGTTCGTTTTGGGTACGATTGGAGTGGAGGACGGCGACGGCGTGGTTGGCGCGTTGGAGGCGACGAGCGATTTTGTCGGCGCCGTGTTTGGTGCGGCAGAAGATGAGGACGCTGTTGTAGTTGGTGCGTTCGAGGAGGACGAGGAGGAGTTGAAATTTCTGGGTGCTGCTGACCGGGTAAAAAGCGTGGTTGACGGTCTCGGCGGGGGAACGGCGTTCGCCAATGACAATCTGTTCGGGTTGGCGTAAGGCCCAGGCGGCGAGCCGCTCAATCTCGGGCGGGATCGTGGCAGAAAACAACAAGGTTTGGCGATGGCGCGGACATTTTTCGATGATGCGGCGCACGTCAGGCAGAAATCCCATGTCGAGCATCCGGTCGGCCTCGTCGAGGACGAGGAATTGAATCTCATGCAACCGGATTTCATCCTGGCGCAGGAAATCCAACAGGCGTCCCGGAGTGGCGACGAGAATATCGGTGCCGCGTTGGATGGCTTCGCGTTGTTTGCCGTAGCCGACGCCGCCGAAGATGACGGCGGTGCGCAGGTCGGTGAATCGCCCGTAATCGCGAAACGCCGTCTCGACTTGCGCGGCGAGTTCGCGTGTCGGTTCCAACACAAGGCAACGGCAGGTGCCGTGGCGTTGCAGTTTGGTGAGGATCGGAAGGGCAAAAGCGGCGGTTTTACCGGTGCCGGTCTGTGCGCCGCCGATGATGTCTTTTCCGGCGAGGATGAGCGGGATGGCGCGGGCCTGGATGGCGGTGGGTTGTGAGTATCCCGCGGCTTCGACGCCGCGGAGCACATCAGGGGATAAGCCGAGCGATTTGAATGGCATGAGCGGCAGGATACCGCTGTCGATGGCGGTTTCGCAAGTGCCGAACCAGAACTGTCACGAACGCCCAAGACGGTTGCTGAAGTGGTAAAGCGGCAGGCCGAGCAGTAATAACGCGAGCGAACTGGCGCTGATCCACGGTTTGTAGGTGACAGCGCTGTGAATCAGGAAAAGGCAAACGACGGCAAATACCAACGGGGGCAACGGATAGCCAATGACGCGATAAGGGCGATCCCTGTGAGGTTCCTTGTGGCGGAGCACCACGACGGCCAGCGTGGACGCAAGGTAGAACAAATACACCGCTGCCGCCGTGTACAGGACGGCGTTTACAAACGACCCCAAAATCATGACGAGCAAGGCCGCGATGCTCCCCTGCGCCAAAAGCGCCACCGCGGGCGTTCCGTAGCGCGGGTGCCATTGGCCGAGAAGACGAAACAGACGATGATCCGCGCCCATCGCGTATGAAATGCGCGCTCCCGTCAAGATCAACCCGTTTACGGCGCCCAGAGCGGAAACACAAATGAGAATGCCGATTAGGACACCGCCGGCACGCGGGAACGCCGACGCCACGGTGTCGGTGGCCACGGCCTTGGACGCACTTAACCCGTCGTAGCCAAGCGCCCAGAGGAAAGCGCCATTGACCATCAGGTACAGGACCGTGACCGCGCCGGTACCGAGAAACAGGGCGCGGACGATGTTGCGGCGCGGATCTCTCACTTCTGCGGCGACGTAGGCCATTTCGTTCCAGCCACCGTAGGTGAACAGGACGAAGATCAACGCGAGGGTGAACGGCAATGGCGATTTCTCACTCGTCTCGGCAACGGACTGCGCGGGCCGGGCCAACAACGCCGCCACGACCACCAGCAGCAATCCGAGCGCTTTTGCCACCGTCAACAGATTTTGCGTCCATTTGCCCTCGCGGACGCCGAGCGCGTTGATCAGCGTAAGAACCGCGACGGCGGCGACAGCGTAAAAACGTTGCGCGCCCGGAAACGGGTCCCACAATGTTCGCGCATACGTTGCAAACGCGAAGGCCATGACCGCGATGTCGCCGGGACGGACAACCGCCAACTGAAGCCAGCCAAACAGGAATCCCGCCCATGGACCGTAAGCCCGGCTCAGATAGACGTAATCGCCACCCTCCTGCGGGTAGGCGGCTGCCAGTTCCGCGTAGCTCAACGCCCCGCACAACGAGAGCAGACCGCCCAACAGCCAGATGCCCAACACCCCCCACGCGCTGCCCGCTCCCCGGGCGATGTCCGGCGCCATCTGGTAGATGCCGACGCCAATAATGATGCCGACCACCAGGCAGGTGCTGTCGAACAGGCCAAGTTCCTGTCGCGGTTTTCCCGCCACGTCACCGTTTCTTCAGCGTGACCCCGATGCCAGAGGCGCCAAGATTCACGAAGAGAGTTTCCAATTCGGGATGGGTGGTGACGGCCTTCACGTAACGCGGATCGGCCATGCGCGAATCCATGTTGTGGGCCACGATCAACCCGCCGGGACGAACCAGCGGTAGCAGTTTGTTTAGGTAGTCAATGTAGCCCTGCTTGTCCGCGTCCAGGAACAGCAAATCAATGGGGTCCTTCAACCGTGCCACCTCCACGTGCGCGTCGCCCTCCACCAACGTGACGATTTTTTCCACGCCGGCCTGCTTGAAATTGTCACGAGCCAGCGCGGCCCGCCCGGCGTCAATCTCAAACGTCGTCAACCGTCCGCCTGTTCGCAACAGGCCGAGGCAAAGCCAGACGGCGGAGTAACCATGCGAGGTGCCGATTTCCACGACGTTGGTCGCGCCCGTGCTCTCGACCAGCAGCCGCAGATACCGCCCGTCATCGCGCGGCACGCTCATCATTCCGCGCGATCGCCCCCGCATCTCTTCCAGCACGGCAAGAATCTTTTTCTCCGTTTCATCCTTCGCCATCGGCTGCGACCGCAGTTCCACTTCGGCTGGTTTCTGGGCCATCGCCGTCAGCGCCCCCCAGGTCATCGTCAAGACCGCGATCCACGATTTCATGTCGTCTCCTTTCGTCGGTGTGCAGGTGTGACTTCGTCAATGCGCAACAACACAAACCGGCCCATCCGCTCCGTGGATACGAGGAGCCGGACCTCTTCCGTCCCGTTCGGAGTCCTCCGGCGATGATAGGCGGGAATTTTCACCATGCTGGCGCCCGTTTCCTGTGTGGCGGTCACCGCATGACGAACCGCGCACCCCTTGCAGTGCTCCGTCTTGCCACAACCGCCCGGCAACCGGGCAAACTCGCACGACAGCGCGTCGCCACCCAGCAGCCCGACAAGATCGCCCCGCTGACCGCCCAGAAGGGCGCGCGCGGCTTCATTGTAACCGGCCACGCGAACATCGTCTTTCATCACCAACACCGGCACATCGAGCTGGTCGAGATAGTCACTCAAGGACATGGGGGCAGCATCAACCGACAGCAACCGGCTGCACTGCGGGCAAACCCCTCTCAAGACGGGACGGCTCACGGTTTCCGTCTCCGATTCCAGCGGTGCATGACATAGCCAACACGTCTCCTGCATGGCGTCACTGATACCACAGCCGCGCAACCAAATTCCAGCCGTATCAACGCGCCGACAACACCGCTTCTTTGGCAACGGTTTCCAGCTTCTCGCCGAGTTTGAGGCGCGAATCGCCGAACCCGTGGAACACACGGATGCGACGGGAACGGCTCAATGGGCGGTTGTCGAGACTTCGCAATGTGAACAGTGGCGGATCATCGTAACGCAGGCCGTTGAAGCTGGCGGCATGGAACGCCACAAATCTCGGCGATTGAATGACAAATCCAAACGGCGGCAGCAACACCTCGCCATGTTGGTAGGTCGCGGCGCTCATGTTGACCACCGCCTCGACATCCTCCCACACGGTACGCTGCACTTTGCGATTGGACGTCAGAAACTCGTGACGCGTCGGCGGCGTTGTTGCGGTCAACTCGTGCAGCGGCGAGAGAATCTCGTGCGTGTTTTTGATGAACACATCCATCGGATGCATTCCGTCCGCCCAGCCGTTGTCCGAGCGCACAAACAGATCCGTCGCCAGCGGTTTGTCGGCGGAAGACGGCCACGGTTCAAACCGGACATTGCCGTTGGCGGCGACGTGCAGTTTGCCGAGCAGACAACGACGTTCCTCGTCCTGCGGACCGCGAATCCAGAGTCGCCCGTGATGTTGCCGGTGAAAGAAACCGATGCGGACATCAAACGTGCCGACACGATGGACCGGAACCGTGATGGTGAACGGGCCGTGTTGCACGGTCCCTTTTGTCCACGACAACGGCGGCGCATAGTCGCCCTGGAATACAGTTTCACCGCTCGCCGTTGTGAAGTGAACGAAGACACGCCAGTCGTCGGCGGGCGGCAGATCGTTGACGGTCCACTGGTAGGCGATGCGGAACTTGCGCGGCTCAAGGGGCGTCACTTCGGACACCGACGGCGTAATATCGAATGGTTTTTGTCGGCCGGACGAATCTTTCCAGTAAAGATGCGGCGGGATGTTGTGGTAGTGAAGCGGGCGACCCATGACGATGTGGTGAAGAACGTATTCGGCGGCTTTTTCCGGGCTGTAACCGTATTTGCCGAACAGCGCGACGCTGTCGCGATAGACAATCTCAAACAACGGAATGACGACCCCGCCGAGTTTGGCCGGTAACCCTTTGTCGTGATAATAGGTTCCACCGACACCGGTCAGCCCCTCGAAGAAGTCGGCATGACCAATCGCCCATTCGCGGCCGCACTCGCTGCCGAAAATCCCGAATACCCGACGCGCGTAATCGGATAGCGCCAGCTTCCATTTCATGTCGCCGGCGCGGTCAAGCGGATGTTTCGGGTCGAAACACTCCTGCAACCCGACGGCATAGGTGGTGTCAATGAAGTAGGCATCGGCGCGGGTGAGTTTTCGAACGGCAGGAAGATTTTGCAGGCGCCGGGCCAATTCAAACGCTTTTTGCGCGCACGTCAGATAGGCACGTCCGCCAGCCCATTTGCCGCCTTTGGCGAGACTGCCGTCGCGTCGTTTCTGAAGGAAATCTTCGTTCCAAGACGGCGCATCGCGATACATGTCCTGATAATTGTCATGCAGACAAAACGTGTAACCGAGGTTGCGGACACGGCGCGCACAATTGGCCAGGCCGTCGTTACCGCCGCATTCGGGCGCGGCCGGCAGAATATCGGGATGCTGGTTGTCGTAGCCGCGATGGATCCAGCCGCCAAGGGTGAAGAGCACCTTGTCAATCTTCAGGTCGTTCTTCAGGTGTTCGGCAATTTGCGCCGCTTCGTCAAACGTCCAGTTGACCGTCACCGATTCCTCTTTGGTGCTGTCGTCGTTCATGCGGCGGGAGAGCGTGCTCCAAAGTTTCACGTTGGAAGCGCCAAAAAGTTTGGGATTGGCATGGGCTTGGGGAGCCAGTTTCCGGTAGGCCTGGCCGATGGTCAGGTAATCGCCCTTGCCGAGGAAGTGGATGCGACACGATTTTGCCGATAACGACGTGGCGAGCGCTGACGGGCCATTGCGAAGCTCAGCGTTTGCGTAGAGATCATCCCACGTGACCAACGCAGCGCAGCCGTTCTCGACCAACCCGATCATGCGCATATGGCAACCTTCGTACTCATAGGTGCCGAAACGGTGCGTGAATGTTCGTTTCGGGTCGGCCGGCACCAACAATCCTTCGCGCACGGGCACGACAACGTAGCCGCCACCGGCAGCCGTCACATCGGGCAGGTGGATGGCGGCGTTGGTGCCGCGGTCCATCTCAACGGTTTTCGGTTCCGTGAGCCACGCGATGGCCGCAAGACAGGCGAGGAGGAGGGGGTTCATAAAGCCACTCTGTGGGAAAATGGCGCTACATGTCAATCCGTCGTTAACGGATTTTTAACGGGAGCGTGGTGGCTTTTAATTACCTGTGGCGTGCAAATAGCCGGATGATGTGTTGGCAGAGATTATGAGCAACGACACCACCATGCAGAACTCCAAACCGGCGCAGTTTCATTTGCAGCGGATTCTCGCGCCGGTGGATTTGTCGTTCGAGTCCATCGGAGCGTTGCAGTACACAGTGGAATTGGCACAGACGCTGAACGCTTCGATCACGGTGTTGCACGTGGTACAGCTTAATATCGGCGGTGAGGAACTCGGCATTCCCCGTACTCGTCTGCTCCATCAATTGGGAGAGGAGGCGCGCATCCAACTTCAGCGTTCGCTGGCGACGCTGTGCAAAAGCGACCGTCCTGTCCGCTTGGTAATTGTCGAGGGACATCCCCATGAGGAAATTCTTGATCAAGCCCGAAAGCTCGGCGCCGATCTCATCGTCATGGCCAGCCATCGTCACACAGAATGGCTGTGTTTTCTACACCCACGGACGGTGGCACACGTGTTGCGCGAGGCGCCTTGTCCGGTGTTGGTGGTCGGGTCCAGTCGGCGCAGATTCCCAAACGCATGAGTACAACGCATACACAATTTCATCTGCCGCAGGGAACATGGGCGCACGTGCGGCAACTCTTGTTAGGGCGGCCACGCGACCTGAAAGATGCAGCGATCCTACACAAGATTTCGTTGATTGCTTTCCTTGCGTGGGTTGGGTTGGGCGCGGACGGCTTGTCATCGTCGGCCTACGGCCCGGAGGAAGCTTACCGGCAACTGGGCACGCACACGTATCTTGCCGTGTTGTTAGCGGTGGCGTCGGCGATGACGGTGTTCATCATTTCCTACGCCTACAGCCGGATCATTGAGCATTTCCCGCACGGCGGCGGCGGCTACGTTGTGTCCACGGAACTATTGGGTAAACCCGCCGGCGTCGTGTCGGGTTGCGCGTTGCTGGTGGATTACGTGCTGACAATTACCGTTTCCATCGCCGGCGGGGGCGACGCCATCTTCAGTGTGCTGCCGTTGGCATGGCAGCCGTATAAGTTGCCGGTGGAGTTTGGCGCGATTCTGTTTCTAATGATCATGAATCTGCGCGGTGTGAAAGAATCGGTCGCGCCACTGGTGCCGATTTTCCTGGCGTTCATGGTGACGCACGCCATCCTGATCGTGGGCGGAATCATCCGGCATTTGGGTGAGGTGCCGGCGGTAGCAGGCAACGTGGCCGGTGGTTTTCGCAGCGGCCTCGCGCAACTTGGCGGGTGGGGAATGTTCCTGTTGTTTCTGCGCGCCTATTCGCTCGGCGGCGGCACGTACACGGGCATCGAGGCGGTGTCCAACGGCGTTGCCATCATGCGCGACCCGAAAGTCGAGACCGGCAAACGCACCATGACCTACATGGCTCTCTCGCTCGCGTTGACGGCGTGCGGGTTGATCCTCTGTTATCTGCTGTTTCGCGTGCAGCCGATTGAGGGGCGGACATTGAATGCAGTGCTCGTGGATCAGTTCGCCGGCGGGTTTCATATCGGGTCGTGGCCGGTGGGACAGTGGTTTGCGGCAGTGACGATGTTCTCCGAGGCGGTGTTGTTGCTGGTGGCGGCGCAGACGGGTTTCATTGACGGCCCGCGGGTGATGGCGAACATGGCGATTGACAACTGGTTGCCCCGTAGGTTCGCGTCGTTGTCCGACCGCCTGACGGTGCAAAACGGCGTCCTGCTCATCAGCTTGGCGGCAGCGGCGGCACTGGCATACACGCGGGGCAACATCGGCATCCTGGTCGTCATGTATAGCATCAACGTGTTCGCAACGTTCTCGTTGTCGGAAACCGGCATGGTGCGGTTCTGGATTCGTCACCGCAAAACAAAATCGGACTGGAAACGACATCTGCCGATCCACGCCACCGGGCTGCTGCTGTGTTTTTTGATCCTGTGTGTGATGTTGACGATGAAATTCAAGGAAGGCGGCTGGATCACGCTGACGATCACCTGTCTGTGCATCGGCATCTGCCTGCTGATCCGTCGGCACTATTACAACGTCGGGCAGCGGGTCCGCGCCGTCGAACAGACGCTCGAAGACATCCCAGCGGAATCATCCAAACCGATCCGCGATTTCGATCCCCGGAAACCGACGGCCTTGATTCTCGTCGGCGGCTACGCGCGGCTGGGCATCCATTGTTTGCTGACGATCTTTCGCCTGTTCCCGGAGACGTTTCGCAATGTTGTCTTCGTCTCGGTGGGCGTCATTGACTCTGAACTGTTCAAGGGCGAAGAGCAAATGGCAGCGTTGGAGCAACACACGAAGGACAATCTGGCGCGGTACGTCGAACACGCCGGCAAGCTGGGCATCCCGGCCCGTTCCGCGTATCGCATCGGAACCGATGTGGTCGAGGAAGTTTCCAAATTGTGCCTTGAACTTCACCAGCAATACGCGCGGGGCGTCTTTTTCGCCGGCGAGGTGGTGTTTGACGAGCCGCGCTGGTTTGATCGTCTTCTACACAACGACACCGCTTACGCCATTCAACGCCGGCTCCGTTTCGCCGGTCTGCCGGTGGTGATTTTGCCGGTCCGACTTCAGCGCTCGGCACGGGCGGCCAATATCATGTAAAGTGTGTGCATGGACGTCTCGTTGGCCAAACAAATACTTCGTCATTGTGGCTGGGGCGTGCTGGCGGTCGCGGCGGTAACCGGGCTGGCGCTGATGCTGCGCACTGTCACCGGCTACTGGGCGATTTCATTGGTGTATCTGCTCACGGTGGTATTCTTGGCGCTGAAACTGAACCGCTGGGCAGTCCTGTTGGCGGCGGCGTTGAGCGCCGTGCTATGGGATTTCCTGTTTATACCGCCGCAATTCACCTTTCACATCGAAGCGACAGAGGACGTGATGATGTTCAGCATGTACTTCGTCGTCGCGCTGGTGATGGGGCACATGACCAACCAGTTGCGCCGGCGCGAAGAATCGGAGCGACGCCGTGAACAACGCACCGCCGCGCTCAACCGGTTGTTGCAGGGATTGGCCGTGAGTGACTCGCTGGCGGACGGACTCGCGCGGGCCGTGGAAGAAGTGAACGCATTGTTTCAGGTCCAGACTCGAATCTTGTTGGAGGAAACAGCACCGGCAACATCGTTGTGCCTGCCGCTGCGGACGACCAATGGGCGCGTGGGCTGGATGGGTGTAGAATTGAAAGGAAACCGGGTGTTGGCGCCCAGCGAATGCGAATTGCTGGAGACATTCGCCAGCCAGATTGCCGCCTTTGTCGAACGCCAACAACTGCTGGCCGTGGCACGGCAAACGCAGTTGGCCCAGGAGTCGGAACGGCTTCACCGCACGCTGCTCGACTCGGTGTCGCACGAGTTGAAAACACCGTTGGCGGTCATCCGCACTGCGACCGATGGCCTTGCGACACAACTGGCCGATGGCGCGCCGCCGTTGGCGGGAACATTCCTCAACGAAATCACCGCGGCCAATCGCCGGTTGGAACGGATTGTCTCGAACCTGCTCGACATGACCCGGATCGAGTCCGGCCAACTCCCGTTTCGCCCGGAATGGTGCGACGTGCGCGACCTGTTGGAGTCGGCGGTCGAGCAACTGCAAAACGAGATTTCGCCCGAACGGGTGAACATCACTGTCGCCGAGGGCCTGCCGCTGGTACAACTGGATTTCGGGTTGATGGAACAGGCACTCTGCAACCTGCTCCTAAATGCCGCTCAGCACAGCCCGGCCAGGTCGCTCATCCGATTGAGCGCGGAAATACGCGAAGGGCAGTTGGTGCTTCGCGTGACGGATGCCGGTACCGGATTAACGCCCGGCGAAGAGACAAAAGTGTTCGACAAATTCTATCGCGGCAAAGGCGCGCGATCCGGTGGAGTTGGTTTGGGGCTTTCCATCGTCAAGGGATTCGTCAACGCCCATCGCGGCGTGGTGTCCGCTACAAACAACCCTGGTGAAGGCGTCACCTTCACCATTTCCATTCCACTTGCACATGAAAACCGTGCTGATTGTTGACGACGAGCCGCCGATCCGGCGGCTGTTGCGGTTGACGCTTGAACCGCAGGGGTATCAGGTCTTCGAGGCTGAAACCGGGCAACTCGGCCTTCAGGAGGTCGCTGTGCGACGCCCCGATGTGATCATTCTCGATCTCGGTCTGCCGGACATGGATGGGCAAACGGTGTTGAAACGTTTGCGCGAGTGGAACCAGACGCCCGTGCTCGTGCTCTCGGTACGCGAGGGCGAGGCCGACAAGGTCGCTGCGCTCGACAACGGCGCCGATGATTATCTCACCAAGCCGTTCAGCACGGCGGAACTGCTTGCCCGGTTGCGCGCCATTCAGCGTCGTGCGCCAGAAACGAACGAGGAACCAGTCGTGGTGGTCGGCGATCTAACGGTTGATCTCGCGGCTCGTGTCGTCACGGTGAAAGGACAGGACGTTCATCTGACGGCCACGGAGTACGCGCTGCTGCGTGAATTGGTCCGACACGCTGGCAAGGTTGTTACTCACAAACACCTCTTGCGCGTCGTCTGGGGGCCGCATGCCGAGGAACAGTCGCAATACCTGCGCGTCTATGTCACGCACCTGCGCCAGAAACTCGAACCCGGCGCCGGACGCAAACTGATCAGGACGGAACCGGGGATAGGCTACCGTTTTTGTGCCGCCGATTGAAAGGCGCGCTGGCGTTCGGCGCATTTGTTGCAGCGACCGCACGGGCGACCGCGTTGCGGGTTGAGGCAGGAAAAGGTCAGATGCAACGGCAATTGACGGCCCCGTTGGATGACCTGTTCCTTGGAAAGATTACAAAACGGTGAGACGATCGTCTCAGAAAAGTGTAATGCCCGAACAGCCAACGTGGCGAACTGCCGGAAAAACACCGGCGTGGCATCGGCAAACGGGTTGCCGCGCAGTGTGCCGATGGCGATTGTGCGAATGCCACGTACCGCGCAGAAGACCGAGGCCATCGCCAACAACAACAGATTGCGTCCTGGCAGATACACGGCCTCATCGCGGGATGCTCTTCCGGGAACACCCTTGCCGTTCAGGCTCCAATGCGGGCCGTACAAATTACGTGCTGGCAAATGCAGCACCGTCAACGCATGCAGCGGAAAACGGGGAACGGGCAGCGCGCGCAGGAAACGTCGGAGATGGGATAGCTCGGCTTGTTCCCAGCGCAAACCATGACGCACGTACAAAGGATAAACCGCATGGCGGTTTGACAGTTCGGCCAGCATGACGCAACTGTCGAGACCACCGCTGACAAGGACGCAGACGGAACCCCGCTCGCTCGGAAGCGCAACCTGCCGCTGTCGAAGGGACACGCTTTCGCGTGACCTCGCGTGTGTCACACCGTTTTCTCCTTTCGGACGGCTTCCTTCTCTTCCTCCAGTTTGCGGCGCAGCCGGGCAAGAGCGGTTTGAAGTTGTTCTTCGAGTTTTTGGGCTTTCTCATCGTCGCCGGCGGCACGAGCCTCGGCAATCTTCGGTTTGAGCGTGAGTTCTTCCTGCGCGATTTTGGCCGTGTAAAGTTTGTCCAGCTCGGCCAGCTTCGCTTTTTGGGCATCGGTGAGTTTGGCGGTGCTGGCCCCGCCGGTGCGTTCCAGTGCCAGTTCCCAAGCGGATTTCAGGGGCATGTCAGTTCACCTTCACTTTCACGTCGTCACCTTCGACGGCGACCTCAAATTTCTCCACGGACACCACCGGCATCACCGGTGATTTGCCGCTGGTGACATCGAACCGCCAGCCGTGCCACGGACAGATGACAACGTTCCCTTCGAGAACGCCGTCGCCGAGCGGGCCGCCGCGGTGTGGGCAGAGGTTGTCAATGGCGTGGAATTGGCCGTTCACGTTGAACAGGGCGATTTCGCGGTCGCCGGCGGCGATGATTTTGGCTTCACCGGGTTTGAGGTCGCCGGTTTTGGCGGCATGGATCCATTTGCTCATGGCAAATTCAGTAGCGCATTCGGGGCGTGTTGGCAACAGTTCACGAGTCTGTAACAGGATTGTCAACTGTCCGACAATATCGGAACGCACGTTGTTGGCCGCATGAACTGCAAAACGGCATGGATATCCGATCTGCATCTGGGCACGCGCCATTGCGATGCCGCCGGGGTGCTGGAGTTTCTGAAGCTCAACGAGTTCGAGCGGTTGTATCTGGTGGGTGACATTGTGGATTTGTGGCATTTGCGGCGGAACCGGTACTGGCCGCAATCGCACAATGACGTGATCCAGAAGCTTCTGCGCAAAGCGCGGAAAGGGACGGAGGTGATCTGGGTTCCGGGTAACCACGACGAGTTTTGCGCGCATTTTGTTGGCGCATATGGAAATGTCGTCATCAAGCCGCGCGACCTCTACACCGCCGCCGATGGGCGGCGGTTATTGGTGATGCACGGCCACGAGTTGGACACGGTGATTACGCATGCCAAATGGCTGGCGCATCTGGGAGATTTGGGTTACATGGCGCTGTTGAAGGCGAATCTCCCGCTAAATTTCATTCGCAACACGTTGGGACTCGGCTATTGGTCGCTCAGTGCCTATGTGAAAGCGCGTGTGAAAGAGGCGGTCAGTTTCATCGGGCGGTTTCAAGACGCACTGGCGCGCTATGCCGAGTTGCATCATGCGGACGGGGTGATTTGCGGACACATTCACACCCCGGCGGTGGCGATCATCCGCGGGATTTCCTACTACAATTGCGGCGATTGGGTGGAAAGCCGTTCGGCGCTGGTGGAGGATTACGATGGTCGGATCGAACTGATTCGATGGCAAACTCATCGTACGACAGCCGTTTTGCAGCCGGAGCGAATGGTGTCATGAGCAACGCGAACGCGCCGTTGGTTCTCGTGGCCGAGGACGAAGCCGATACGGCCCGTTTGATAGCCTATCATCTGAGGCGTCGGGGCTATGCCGCGATCATTGTCCGCAATGGCGTCGCCGCGCTCAATGCCGTGTTTGAACGCAAGCCGGCGCTGGTGATTCTGGATCGCATGATGCCGCAGATGAACGGGTTGGAGGTTTGTCGGCTGTTGAAGGCCAGTCCGTTGCGCCAAATCCCGGTGTTGATGTTGACGGCCATGGCCACGACAGAAAACAAACTTGAAGGTTTTCAGGTGGGGGCGGATGATTACCTGACAAAACCATTTGAGATGCGGGAACTGTTGGCGCGCGTGGTTGCACTCTTGCGCCGGGCAGGACAGGAACCATGAACCTGACTTCGCAAATCGCAAACCGTCTTCGCAAACAAACGCGACGGCTGTTCCTGCCGTCGCCGGATTTTGACAATGCGGAGACGGTTCACCGAATGCGCGTGGCCTCGCGCCGGTTGCGGGCCGGGCTGCGTTTTTTTGGAGTTCGTTGCCCGCCCGAATTGCGTCGGCTGGGTCACGTATTGGGGGCGGTGCGGGCGCTGGATGTTCATCGGGCGTTGTTGCGGGACGCGCCGCAGCGATGCCCGGTGCTGGAACGGCGATTCGCGCAAGAGCGGCGGCGGCGCGTGGCAGAGCTGCAACGGTTGTATCGGGCGATGAACCCCGTCGTGTGGCAGCAGCGCCCGGTAGATGCGCATCGCGTGCTGGAGCGATTACGGCAGACAATGGAAAAACGTCTGCGGCAGTTTGAGAAAAAAGAGAGCCGCGCGGCCTTCCATCGCCTGCGGATTGCGGTAAAAAAATATCGTTACGGCTTGGAAATCGCGGGGGCGACAAAACCGGTCAAACCGCTAAAACGGTTACAAGAATTGATGGGCGCCTGTCATGATGTGGAAACCTTGTTGAAGGAGTTGCCGCCGGGGGCGCTGCGGGAACATTTCGAAAAGGAACACAAACGCCGATGGGCCGCGGTGCGGAAGTTACTTGACGACCGTCGGCATTGGGTCAAGAAAGTGAAGTGGGATCATGATTAGCAAACACAATTATCCGGGCCGACTGATCGCCGTGGAAGGGCTGGATGGTTCCGGCAAGTCCACGCAAGTGTATCTGCTGAAACGCTGGATGGAAATGCAGAGCCTGAAGGTCTTCTTCACGGAATGGAACTCATCCGTGCTCGTCAAGGATGCCACCCGCAAAGGCAAGAAACGCCAATTACTGACGCCAACGACATTCTCGCTGGTGCACGCAACGGATTTTGCCGACCGGTTCGAGCGACAGATTCTGCCCCTGATGCGGGCGGGCTACATCGTGCTGGCCGACCGCTACATGTACACCGCCTTTGCGCGTGACATCGTTCGCGGCTGCGACCCGCAATGGGTCCGCAACCTTTACAGTTTCGCCGTCGTGCCGGACATCACGTTTTTCTTTGACACCCCGCTGGCGGTGTCGCTGGACAGGATTTTGAGCGGACGACCGAAACTGAAGTATTTCGAGGCGGGCATGGACCTGAACCTCGCCGACAACGAATACGAGAGCTTCAAGATTTTTCAGGGACGCATCTACGCCGAATACAAGAAGATGATCGAGCCGGAAGGTTTCATGGTGATGGACGGCATGTTGCCCATCGAGAAACAACAGGCCATGGTTCGCAAATACGTCGAACAAAAAATTGACCTGCCATCCTTCCGTTGGAGAGGGAAACAATGAAAACAACGCGCCCCATCGGCAAACAACATTTCGGCACACAACTGCCCGGTTGCGATTTCTCCAAGCTGAAAGGCAAACTCATCGTACTCGAAGGCGCCGACGGTTCCGGGCGTTCCACGCAGATTGACATGCTCCGAAACTGGCTGGAAAACCTCGGCTACGGCACCATCAATGTCGGCTTGAAACGCAGCACCCTGGTCGCCGACGAACTCGAACAAGCCCAGCAGGGCAACATCCTCGGCCATACTACCCGCAGCCTCTTTTACGCGACCGACTTCGCCGATCAATTGGAAAACAACATCATCCCCGCCCTGCGGGCCGGCTTTGTCGTGCTGGCCGACCGCTACATCTACACCCTCATGGCCCGCGACATCGTGCGCGGTGCCGACCGCGCCTGGGTCAGATCACTGTACTCCATTGCCCTGAAACCGGACGTCGTGTTTTACCTGCGCGTCAGCCCCCAAATCCTCGTCGAACGCAATTTCCGCAAAAACGCCACCCTCAACTACTGGGAAAGCGGCATGGACATCGGCCTGTCCCGCGACATGTTCGAGAGCTTCATGAAATACCAACGGCTCATCCAGGCCGAGTTCCGCCGAATGCAGGCCGAATACGGATTCACCGTCATCAACGGCAACCGCAAACCGCGCGCCATCCACAACGAACTGCGCAACCGCGTCCAGGAAATCCTCGCCCACACCCCATGAACGCCCGATTCCACAACCGCCAGCGCCGACTTTCCGCATCCCTGCAAACCCTGCGCCTCCTCGTCAAGGAAGTCGGCGGCAACTACCTCGCCGGCCTGCAGGCCGACATCGCCCGCGTGGACCGCGCTCTGGCCGATGTCGAACCGAGCCCCCGACGAATGGCCGAGTTGCGGCGGATGTCCGACTGGATTGACAAACTCGACCTCAAACCGCACAAGGGACGACGGCGCGACCTGAAAGCGCTCGACAAACTCATCAAACGGCTCACCGAAACCGTGGAACAATGGTGATGAAACGATCCGACGAAAAAACGTTTGCCGTCGGCGTGGACCTCGGCGGCACCAAGATTCTTGCGGCCGTCTTTGACGCCCAATATCGCATCCTCGCCCGCGAGAAAAAATCCACCAAACCCGACCTCGGCCCCGAAGCGGTCGTCAGCCGCATCGCCGAGTGCCTCAACGAAGCCCTCGCGCTGGCCGCCGTACCGCACGCCGCCGTTGCTGCCGTTGGCGTCGGCATCCCCGGCATGGTCAACACCCGCACCGGCATCGTCCGTGTGGCCCCAAATCTTCGCTGGCAAGAGTTCCCGTTTGCCCGCCTCCTGAAAGCTCGTATCCACATCCCCGTGGTCGTCGTCAACGACGTGCAGGCCGGCACCATGGCCGTTCAACAGTTCGGCGCGGGACGCCGGTTGCAGGATTTCGTCTGCATGTTCATCGGCACCGGCATCGGTGGCGGCATCGTCATCGGCGGACGACAATATCGCGGCTCTGCCGGCATGGGCGGCGAAATCGGGCACATGGCCGTCATTGCCCAGGGCGGCCCGAAATGCGGCTGCGGCAACCGGGGTTGTTTGGAGGCCGTGGCCAGCCGCGGCGCCATTGTGCGGCGTGTCATCGAGGAAATGAACAACGGCCGCAAGAGCGTCGTGCGCGACCTCTGCGATGGCGACACGCGACGGATTCGAAGTCGCATCATTGCCGAAGCCTATTTGGAGGGCGACAAACTGGTGCGGGAAATCGTGGACGACGCCTGCCACTACATCGGCATCGGCGCCGCCAATCTCATCAACGTCTTGAACCCGCAAGCCGTCATCCTCGGCGGCGGCCTCATCGAGGCGTTGGGCAAGAAAATGTTGCCGCGCATTCGCCGGGCTGCATGGTCGCACGTCATCGGCGCCACCGATGAGCGCGTTCGCATCCTCGACAGCGGTCTTGGTGACGATGCCGGCGTCCTCGGCGGCGCCCTGGCGGCGCGCACCCTGGCTCAATGAACCCGCGCATTGCGGCAGCCGAACAATTGCTGGCGGCCTACGGCTGGGAAATCGAACACGCCCGCAAAGTGCGCGACCTGGCGCTCGCGTTGTTCGACCAGCTTCAGCCGCTCCATCAGCTTGGCGCCCCCGAGCGCGACCTCCTCGAAGCCGCCGCCCTGCTTCACGACATCGGTTGGACCGTCACCGGCAAGAAACACCACAAACACAGCGCCGACCTGATCCGTCTCAACGCCGCCAAACTGCCCGGTTTCAACCCGTCAGAAATCGAACAACTCGCGCTCGTGGCGCGGTATCATCGCAAATCCGAGCCATCCGCCGAACACGAGGATTTCGCCGCTCAGCCCGAAGCAACCCGGCGTCGCATTCAGAAACTGGCGGCGTTGTTGCGCCTGGCCGACGGCCTGGACCGGCCGCACCTGCAATGGGTGAGTGCGATTGCCTGCCAAATCACCGACCGGCACGTCCTTATTCGTGTCCGCGCCACCGCTGAGGCCGGATTGCACATCGAGGGCGCCTCCCGCAAGCGCGGCCTGTTTGAGGCGGCGTTTGCCTGCCCGGTCGAATTCGATCTTCTCAACGACAAGACGGTTCCTGCGCGGTAACTGTTTCGCGCCTTTTCGTTGCCCCTGGCGTTCCGCGAGCGCGTTCGCATCTTCACGATTTCGTAACAATTCCGTCCTTTGGCTGTCACGTTCATCCCGCAAATAACGCTCGCAACGCAACCACGAAACCACGGTCTGCCTTGCGCAGACCACAACGCATAGGAGAAGTCAGAACCAATGAAACAACGTCTCATCCTCACGACGCTGGCAGTCCTGCTGGCGTTGGGAAACGCGCAGACGGCCCGCTCCCAGGGCGCCGACGCCATCCTGGACCTGCTGTTGCGCAAGGGCATCGTCACCGAACAGGAAGTGAAAGAACTGAAAAAGGAAGTGGACGCCGACCTGGCGCGCGCCATGGAACGCGCCAACAAGGGTAAATTCTCCAGTTGGCTGGATGCCGTAAAGTTTTCCGGCGACTTCCGTCTCCGCGCCGAGGACTTTATTTTTGAGGACTACCGCAACTCCGCCGACCGACTTCGTTTCCGGTACCGTCTGCGTCTGCAAATGGACTTCGAGTATCAGGAGTGGGCCAAGGTGACCTTGCGACTGGCCAGCGGCGAAGCCTCGCCGGGTGATCCCGTCAGCACCAACCAAAGTTTCACCGATACCTTCAAAAAGAAACCGCTCACCATTGACGCGGCATACGTAACCATCCAACCGCCACACTGGAAATGGCTCAAACTCATGGGCGGTAAAATGGACAATCCCATCTGGCAACCCAAGTTCAACTCGCCCATGATCTATGACTTTGACGTGACACCCGAAGGCGCGGGAGAAGTGCTGGAATACGATTTCGGCGACCGCAGCCAGTACCGTCTCTTCGGGCAATTCGGCCAGTTCGTCCTCAAAGAAGTCAGCGGCAACTCCCGCGATCCCTACCTCTTTGACCTGCAAGGCGGCTTCCAGGCCGGCTTCGGCGGCGATCTTCCCAAAAAACCAAAACTCAAACTCACCGCCGCCGGCGGATACTTCTTTACCCACAACCTCAGCAACAGCTCCTACACCTACGGCGACAGCCCCAACACGGGCAACGCCAACGGCTCCGGCTCCAGCACCAACAACTGGCTCGCCGACTTCCGGGTCGTTTATGGCCGCGGCGAAATCGCCTACGTCATCCGAGAGCAACCGTTCCTCGGCACCCCGCCCGTCCTGACCCTCGGCGGCGAAGTGGATTGCAACATCAAAAACGAATACGACACCCTCATCGGCTCCGCCCAGACGCTGGACAAAAACCAGACCCTGGGCTGGACCGTCCAACTCGCCTTCGGCGAAGCCAAGAAAAAAGGCCAATGGCAGGTCTCCTACCAGTACAAACATCTCGAAGCTGACGCCGTTTGGGATGCCCTCACTGACTCCGACTGGGGCACCGGCGGCACCGACCGCAAAGGCCACATCATCAAGGGCGTCTATAACATGACCGATTGGTGGCAACTGGCCTGCACCGTCTTCCTTACCGAGAAAATCAGCCAACGCCCCAACAGCGGCCACAACACCGTCGGCGGCATCGGCGCCGACCACGGACAGGACATGCTCCGCCTCCAGGTGGATTCCTCGTTCAAATTCTAAGGGTGTCCTCCTGACCTCTTGCCCCGGCGACCGCGACGCCGCCGGGGCAAGCACCCAAAATTCACCCAACCGAAACCACGTTGACACCAATTCGTAACAAACCAACCCGATAAACAATCAACAAGGAAAAGTCATGAAAAACACAAAACTCGCAACCGCCCTCGCCACCCTGGCGGCCCTCTTGTTGGCAGCGCACAGCGCCCACGCCGACGCCGTTCAGGTGGACCCGACCATTCCCGCCTACACGCCCACCAGCGGCGTGTCCGGCAACCTCAAAAGCATCGGCTCCGATACCATGAACAACCTCATGGCTCTCTGGGCCGAAGGCTTCAAAAAACATTATCCCAACGTCAAAATCGAAATCGAAGGCAAAGGCTCCGGCACCGCCCCGCCCGCGCTGGTCAGCGGCACCGCTCACTTCGGCCCGATGTCCCGACCCATGAAAGACGCCGAACTCGACGCCTTCGAAAAGAAATTCGGCTACAAACCCGCCGCCGTCCGCACCTCCTTTGACGCGCTGGCGGTCTATGTCCACAAAGACAATCCGATCCAAAGCCTGACATTGCCGCAGGTGGACGCGATCTTCTCCAAGACACGCCGCGGCGGCTACAAGACCGACATCAAAACCTGGGGCGACCTCGGTCTCACTGGCGAATGGGCCGACAAACCAATCAGCCTCTACGGCCGCAACTCCGCCTCCGGTACCTACGGCTACTTCAAAGAACACGCCCTGTTCAAAGGCGACTACAAGGACACTGTCAAAGAACAACCCGGCTCCAGCTCCGTCGTCCAGGGTGTCGCCTCCGACAAATACGGCATCGGTTACTCCGGCATCGGCTACAAAACCGCCGACGTCCGGGCCGTGCCGCTGGCCACCAAAGAAGGCGAACCCGCCTACGAGGGCAACATGGAAAACGTCTATAGCGGCGACTACCCGCTCGCCCGCTACCTGTTGCTCTACGTCAACAAAAAACCCGGCGAAAAACTCGACCCGCTCCGCGCCGAGTTCCTTCGCTTCGTGCTCAGCAAAGAAGGCCAGGAAGTCGTTATCAAAGACGGTTACCTGCCCATCCCCGGCACCATCATCACGGAGGAAAGACGCAAACTCGGATTAAAATAACTCCGTCCATCTCCCGTTTCTGTTGTCGGGCGCGATGCCCCGTGTCATTTCGGGGTATCGCGCCGCGGGATGGAAAGGGGAACGGCGCGAAACCGACACGACAGGCTTCGCGCCCTGCCATTTTCCAACGCACACCCATGACAATTCCCCATGCCAGCCGCCACTGAAACAACCCCGCCGCCCGCCGCGCCGATGTCCCGCCCGCGCGCCCGACAAACCAGCCGGGCCGTCCGCGTTGTGGACAAACTGACCACTTGGGGCATCACCACCGGCGGCATTATGGTCATCGTGGCGGTTATTGGCATCCTCGTCTATCTCGTCTCGGTTGTCGTCCCGCTCTTTCGCGGGGCCCAAATCACCGACGCCGGCAGCTACCGGCTGCTCGGCCCCGACCGGGCCAACCAACTCTGGGCCGTTCAGCTCGACGAACATCAACAACACGGATTCGTCCTTGACCGACAGGGCCGACTCACCGTTTTTGACGCGCCCACCGGCAAAATTGTCTCCGAACAACTCCTCGCCACTGGCATCACGGCGTTTGCCCGCACCTTGCGCGGCGGCCACATCGCGCTCGGATTCGCCGACGGCACCGTCCGACTCGGCCGCCTGCGGTTCACCGCCGACGGCGTGGAAGCCGCGCTTGAAGACCCGCTGTTGGTCGGCAAACCGGGCGTGGCCGTTCACCGGCTCGATTACAAACCCAGCGACAATCGTTCGGTGCTCACTGTGCTCAAGGCCAATGGCGAACTCTTTTGGGACGAGGTCACCCATCGCGAAAACATCCTCACCGGCAAAATCACCACCAAACTCACCAAACACGACCTGCCCTACCGTCCGCCTGCCGGACGAGCCGACCTGCCCGATTACCTTCTGCAAAACACACAGGGCGACCAGGTTTATCTCGCCTGGCGCGACGGCACCGTGCAACGCTACGACCTGCGCAACATCACCGCGCCGGTCATTGCCGAGACCGCCGATTTCACGCCAACGCCCGGCATCGAACTGACCCGGCTCCAGTTCATGTTCGGCGATCAATCCGTGATTGCCGGCGATTCCCACGGCGGTGTGACCGCCTGGTTCCGCGTTCATCGTCCCGAATCGGGCACGGCTGACGGCTATCGTCTGGTTGCGGCGCACAAACTCGATGCACACACCGCCGCCGTCAGCGCCGCCGACATGTCCACCCGCGACAAATGCCTCGTGACCGGTGCCGTCAACGGCGAAATTTGGTTGCGCCACATGACCAGCCGGCAGGTGTTGGGAAAGGTGACAACAAACCGACGGGGCGTCCGTGAAGGAGAAACAACCCCGGCGCGCCCGAAGGTCGCGTCCGACCGGGTCGTGGCGGTTCATCTCACGCCCAAGGGCGACGGCCTGTTTGCGCTCGATGCGGACGGGCGAGCGTATCGCTGGAACGTTCGCAATCCGCACCCGGAAACGACATGGGGCACGATCTTCGGCAAGGTCTGGTACGAAGGCTACGACCACCCGGACTACACCTGGCAATCGTCGTCGGCCAACGACGATTTTGAGCCGAAATTCTCGCTCGTGCCGCTCGTATTCGGCACGTTGAAAGCGACGATCTACTCGATGCTGTTCGCCGTGCCGATCGCGTTGCTCGGAGCGATTTACACGTCGCAATTCCTTGACCCGCGCCTACGGGCGCCGATCAAATCCGCCATCGAAACGATGGCCTCACTGCCGAGCGTCGTGCTCGGATTCATTGCCGCGCTGGTGCTCGCCCCGGTGGTGGAAAACTGGATCGTGGCGGTGCTGTTGACGTTCGCGTTTCTCCCGTGCGTGCTGTTGGCGGGCGGTTTTTCGTGGCAATGGTTGCCGGCCCGCTGGCGGGCGCGTGTGCCCGGCGGGGCGCAGTTCCTCCTGGTATTGGCGCTTGCGCCGATCGCGGTCTGGCTGGCCGTCGTGTTGAGCGGGCCGGTTGAAACGGCCCTGTTTGCCGGCGATTTCAAAGCGTGGCTCAACGCCCGCATCGGTCCTTATGTGCAACGCAACACGCTCGTGGTCGGTTTCGTGATGGGGTTTGCGGTCATCCCGATCATCTACACGATTTCCGAGGATGCCCTGTCCAGCGTGCCGGAGCATTTGCGGTCGGCCTCGCTTGCCTGTGGCGCCACGCCGTGGCAGACAGCCATCCGCGTGATCGTGCCGGTGGCGATGTCCGGTATCTTTTCCGCGTGCATGATCGGCCTGGGGCGGGCGGTTGGCGAAACGATGATTGTCGTCATGGCCGCCGGCAACACGCCACTGATGGACTGGAACATTTTTAACGGCCTGCGGGCGCTCTCGGCCAACATCGCCGTCGAGCTGCCGGAAGCCGTGAAAGACAGCACGCTGTATCGGATGCTGTTTCTGGCGGCGCTGACGTTGTTTGTGATGACCTTCCTTCTCAACACCGCGGCCGAGGTGATCCGACAGCGGTTCCGCAAGAGGGCATTCCAGTTATGACATTCGCAGCACGAAATCCGAAGCGCGAAACAAGCGCGAAATTTGAATACCGAAACGGGGCAGCGGTGCGGTTGTTTGGGGCTTGGGATTTTGGGCATTCGGATTTGTTTCGTGGTTTGCGCTTCGGAATTCGGATTTGGAGGCCGTTTGTATGAGCCTCACGATTCGCGGCATCTCCACCAACCCGGCCCCGCTGGTCAAGACGCGCCGCGAGCGGCGCACCTCCCGGCGAGCGCGTGGCGAACCCATGATCTGGCTGACCGGCGGCGGGCTGGCCGTGGCGACGTTAATGATTGCCGGGCTGCTGTTGTTGGTGGTGGTGAAGGGCACACTCACCTTCTGGCCGAAACGGATCGTCAAGATCACCACACGCGATGGGCAGACGTTTCTCGGAGAAATTGCCCGCACCGAGGCCTTCCAGCGCGAAGGCCGTGTCGCCCGCCGACGCCTGTTGCGCACCGGCAACTTTGACCTCTACGGCGACCACTTCAAATGGATCAACGACCACGACATCGCCCAGCGCGAAACCCCGACCGGCGCCTGGCTGTTTGAGCGGCAGGAATGGGGTGTGTTCGTCGGCTTCATCAAAGAAATCCGCGTGGACGGCAGACCAACGACGAACTCGTTTGCCCAACTGCACGAGCCGGCACGTGACCGGTTCCATCGGATCAAACGCATCGAGAAAACGGAAATCGGCGAGGTCAACCGCACCCTCGAACAGTTGCGACTCACCGTTCGCAAGGTCGAACTCAAACACGGTAAAGACTCTCCCGAATATGCTCGCGCCGTGGTCGAGGCGAAACAGCGTGAGGAAGCGTTACGCGCGGAATACGAGAAACTCGGCGCGAAAGTGGCCGCCATCCGCGCTGAGGACGCCCGTTACACCGTCGAAGTGCGGGAAGTCGGCGGGCGGACGAAAGAGTTGAAGTTTTCCGAGATCGTCCGCGCCTATCCCGCCAACGATCTTAATTTTCTCCAGCGCGCCGGGGTGTACCTGAACCGGTGGCGGGAGTTTCTGACCAGCGAACCGCGCGAAGCCAACACCGGGGGTGGCGTGTTGCCGGCCATTTTCGGAACGGTGATGATGACCCTGATCATGTCGTTTGCGGTCGCGCCGTTCGGCGTGATCGCCGCGCTCTATCTGCGCGAATATGCCAAACAAGGACCGCTGCTCAGCGCCGTCCGCATCGCCGTCAACAACCTCGCCGGCGTGCCGAGCATCGTCTTTGGCGTGTTCGGCCTCGGTTTCTTCTGCTACGTGGTTGGCGGCACGATGGACGCGCTGTTTTTCCCCGAACGCCTGCCGTCGCCGACCTACGGCACCGGCGGTATTATCTGGGCATCGCTGACGCTGGCGTTGTTGACCGTGCCGGTGGTGATCGTGGCGACGGAAGAAGCGCTGGCCGCCGTGCCGAGTTCAATGCGCGAAGGCAGTTACGCCTGCGGCGCCAGTAAATGGCAGACGATCAAGCGCATCGTGCTGCCGCGCGCCATGCCGGGCGTGATGACCGGCTTGATCCTGGCCATGGCTCGTGGCGCCGGCGAGGTGGCGCCGTTGATGATTACCGGCGTGGTCAAACTCGCGCCGGAACTGCCGGTGGACGGTCATTTCCCGTTCCTGCATCTGAACCGCAGCTTTATGCACCTCGGCTTCCACATCTACGATGTCGGGTTCCAATCGCCCAACAGCGAGGCAGCCAAGCCGATGGTGTTTACGACGACGCTGCTGTTGATTTTGCTGATTGCGCTGTTGAATCTCAGCGCCATTTACATTCGTAACCGGCTGAAAAAACGCTACGTGGGCGCCCAGTTCTGAGCCGCCACGAAGCGCAACAGAACCGGGAAACAGACGAAATGACATGAAAACGTCAGGCGCCATTGCGGTCGTCTTCATCACAACGACACAACGATCTGCTATCAACCCGTTCACGCCGGGCATCGAGAACGAGTGGTATTGGGCAATCGTTTTGCCACTGACGAAACAACGGAAGCAGTTTTGCCGACGCCGGACAACAGGCGGTTGACGCCAGCAGGCGAGCGACGAAAACATCCGCCACCATCAACATCGCGGTGGACAATGTTTTTTTTCCGGCCGGCCGGACGTGTGGCCGGGCGACGCGATTCCGTCGGTCGTTTTGCGCCGATGTCACATGGTTGTCACCTGTTTGTCACATGGCACCGGCATGGTGATGGCGCAGGAGACGAGTGTGCCTGTTGGAGAATCACATGATGGCTCTCATGGAAACACAACGGCCAGTTGAAACGCCGACACATGCCGCGCCGCGGACGGTTGCCCCCGCCGTGGCCGGCAAGGCAAGCGCGGCGTTGTCGCTGGCCAACGAGGACATCGTATTGGAGGTGGAGCAGTTCAACCTCTGGTACGGGGCAAAACAGGCATTGTTTGACCTGAACCTGAAGTTTCCGCGCGGTAAGGTCACCGCGTTGATCGGGCCGAGCGGCTGCGGCAAATCCACTCTGATCCGCAGCATTAACCGTCTCAATGACCTGATCGAAGGCGTGCGTTATTCGGGCGACATGCGGCTCAACGGGCAATCCATCTTCGGGCGCGACGTGGATGTAATCGAGTTGCGGAAACGCACAGGGATGGTCTTTCAGAAAACCAATCCCTTCCCGATGAGCATTTATGAGAACGTGATTTACCCGTTGCGCATTGACGGCGAACGCCGCAAAAGCGTGCTCGATGAAGTGGTGGAACGCAGTCTTCAGCGCGCCGCGCTCTGGGACGAGGTAAAAGACCGCCTGCATGAGTCGGCATTGCAAATGTCCGGCGGCCAGCAGCAACGGCTTTGCATTGCTCGAGCCATTGCGGCAGAACCGGAGGTCTTGTTGATGGACGAGCCGTGCAGCGCGCTTGATCCCATTGCCACTGGCAAGGTTGAAGAGTTAATCTACCAATTGAAAGGGCTGTACAGCGTGATTATCGTGACGCACAACATGCAACAGGCCGCTCGCGTCAGCGATTACACGGCATTCTTCTATCTCGGACGGCTCATCGAGTACGATACGACAGAAAAAATCTTTACCAATCCCGGCAACAAACAGACGGAAGACTATGTGACCGGAAGGTTCGGTTGATCATGGAACGACATTTTGACCTGGAACTGGAAGAACTGAAGCAGGCGCTGTTGCGCATGTCGGCCCTGGCCGAACAGAGTGTGGCGGAGGCATTGAAGGCGTTGGTCCAACGGGACAACGCGCTGGCGGACAAAGCGGATGCCGCCGACGAGCCGATTGATCATTTGGAAATGGAGATTGACGACCGGGTGGTCAAACTGCTCGCCCTGCGCCAGCCCGCCGCGAAAGACCTTCGGTTCATCCTGATGTCCATGAAAATTGCCGCCGAGTTGGAGCGCATCGGCGATCAGGCCGTCAACATCGCTCATCGCGCCAGGGAATTGAACGCCGAACCGCAACTGAAACCGTTGATTGACATCCCGCGCATGGCCGACCTGGCCCGCGGCATGGTCAACGACGCGCTGGATGCCTTCGTGTACGGCAAATCCGACCTGGCCCGCGAGGTCATTTGCCGCGACGAAGAAGTGGACGCGCTCAATCGTCAACTCCATCGCGAGTTGACCAGTTTCATGATCGAAGCCCCGCAAACCATCACCCGCGCTCTGAGCCTGATGAGCGTCTCGCACAACCTCGAACGCATCGCCGACCACGCCACCAACATTGCCGAGGAAGTGGTTTATCTTTACGAAGCGCGAGACATCCGCCACCAAACCGAGTAAAATACAAGCCATGTCAGAGACCATTCTCATCGTCGAAGACGAATCCGATGTGCTGGACCTGGTCGTGTTTCACCTGCGCAAGGCCGGGTATCACACCGCCACGGCGCGCGACGGCCTGAGCGGGCTGGCGAAAGCCCGCGATCTGTTGCCGGCGGCGCTGGTGCTTGATTTGATGTTGCCGGAAATGGATGGGACCGAGGTTTGCAAGCGTCTCAAGGCCGATCCCAAGACCGCACACATTCCGATTGTGATGTTGACAGCCAAAGCCGAGGAAGTGGACCGCGTGTTGGGTCTCGAACTTGGTGCCGACGATTATGTGACCAAACCATTCAGCCCGCGCGAACTGGTGTTGCGCGTGAAAAAACTCCTCGGACGCGCCAGTCCGGCGGTGACGGAAATCCTCAAGTGCGGTGACCTGCTGGTGGACATTGGCAAACATCAGACCAGCATCAAAAACAAGCCGGTCGAACTGACTGCCACCGAATTCAAGCTCCTTTCCACCTTGATGCAACGCCGCGGACGCGTCCAAACCCGCGACACCCTGTTGTCCGACGTGTGGGGATACGAAGGCGACATTGACACGCGCACCGTGGACACACACGTTCGCCGACTGCGCGAGAAACTCGGCAAAGCCGGCGAACTGATCGAGACCGTTCGCGGTGTCGGCTATCGTTTCGCCGATCTTCCGTGATCACCGCATCCCGTTCCGGTCACATTTCTTTGAAATCTGCTTGTCGCCTCCACCTGACTTCCCCTAAGGATATTCGCCGTGAATACCCCACAGCCACTTCATTTGGAAGCCAGCCTTGAACACGACCTGGCCGCTATCCGCGCCAAATTGCAGGCCATGGAAGAACTCGACGAACAGGCTCTGCGCAGCTCGTTGCAGGCCGTCCTCTCCCTCGACCGGCAACTGGCTTACACCGTCATCCTGCGCGACCGTCGCGTGGACGAGTTGGAAACCGAACTCGACCGTCTCTGCCTGGAATTTCTGGTCCGCTACCAGCCCGCCGCCGGCATCTTACGATTTGTCTATTCGACCAGCAAAATCATCAAGGAACTCGAACGCATCGGCGATTACGCCGAAAGCGTGGCGCGTCAGGCTTTGCAACTCAATACCCTGCCCCAGGGGGTCCCCCGTGACAAATTCGAACAAATGGCCAATCTGGTCATCCCCATGGTGCGCAATGCCGTCCGCGCCTTTCTGGAAAAAGACGCCGACCTGGCCCGCGCCACCATGGTCGGCGAGGATCAGGCCGATGCCCTGCGAAACCAGATCAATCAGGAGTTGACCCGCCTGTTGGGGCCTGTCTCTCCCACATTGACCGAGCTGGCGCCACTGCTGGCGGTGGCCCGTCGTTTTGAGCGCGCTGCCGACCAGGCCTACAACATCTGCGAAGAAGCGCTGTACTACGCCACCGGCGAATATCAGAAACATCGGCCCATGGAGTCGTTTCACGTCGTTTTCATTGGTGAAAGCAACACCTGCCTCAGCGTCATGGCCGAGGCGATTGCCCGCTCCCTGGGTCAAGAACGCTTCCGCTTTACCAGCGCCGGATTGGTGGCCGGCCAACTCAACCTGCAAATGATCGAATTCATGCGTTCCAAAGGGATGGATGTCTCCGGACACACGCCGCGGTCGGTGGACGAAATCGGCGACCTGGATCAGGCACAGGTGGTCATTGGCCTCTGCCGCGAAGCGCGCAAACTTTTCCCTTCCGCCCCCACCAAAACCGTCGGCCTCGAATGGCATGTGGTGGACCCGGCGAAGGTCACCGGCGACGCCGAAACCGTGCGCGCTGCCTACGAAACGGCGTTTGACTTTCTTCAAACCCACATTCGCCACCTGACCCAGGCCATCCTGGGAGAGCGCGACGAGGTGCAGTGATGCGGCGGCCCGCGGCAACACCTTCCCTTGTGGCCGCGAGCCTGCTCGCGGTGGGGCTGCTGCTGGCCGGGCCGGGTTGTGGCGGAAACAAATCCACGACAAACGGCCACAAAAAAGCCGTCATCCAGAATGCCGGCTCGGACACCCTTGTCAACGTCGCCCAGGCCTGGGCAGAGGAATATGCCGAGGTCGAGCCGACCGTCTCCGTCGAAGTGTCCGGCGGCGGTTCGGGCACCGGTATCGCCGCGTTGATTGCCGGCACGGTGGACATCGCCAACTCCAGCCGACACGTCACGCCCGAAGAAGCCGCCCGCGCCAAGCAAAACACCGGCAAGGAACCGGTCGAGTTTGTGGTCGGCTACGACGCGCTGGCGATTTTTGTCAACCGCGCCAATCCGCTGGAGGAAATCACCATCGGTCAGATCGCCGAAATCTATGCCGAAAAAGGCCGCTACACCCGCTGGTCCGATCTCGGTGTTCAACTGCCCGGCAAGGGGGGCGACAAGATTATCCGTGTTAGCCGCCAGTCCAATTCCGGCACGTATCATTTTTTCCGCGAAGCCATTCTCGGTAAGAAAGCCGATTTCCGTCTCGGCTCGCTTGACCTGCACGGCTCGAAGGAAGTCGTGGAACTCATCGAGCGAACGCCGGGCGCGATTGGCTACAGTGGCATGGGCTACGCCACGCCGCGGGTCAAAATGTTGCGTGTCGCCAAGCAACCGGGCGCGCCGTCCGTCCTGCCGTGCGCCGAGAGCACGCTCAACGGTTCGTATCCGATTGCTCGTCCGCTGTTGATGTACACGCTCGGCGAGCCGACCGGCCACGTCCGGCAATACCTGCGCTGGATTTATTCCGATGCCGGCCAGCAACGACTGGCCCAATGCGGCTACGTGCCCGTGCCGCCCGAACGACGACCCCGATTGGACTCATGACAAAACGCGGCCAGCGAGAAATTATTCTGGAATGGCTCATCGAGTCGGTGATCCGGCTTTGTGGCGTCAGCGCGATTTTGTTTGTGTTCAGCATTTTCTTCTTTGTGTTCCGCGAGGGTGGCGCGGTGTTGTTCAAGCACTTCAAGTTCGGTGAGTTTTTCTTCAGTCCCGAATGGTATCCGAGTTCGCCCAGCCATGTCCGTTACGGCACGCTGGCACTGGTGGCCGGCACCTTCAGCGTCACCGCGCTGGCAATGGTCATCGCCGTCCCGTTCGGCATTGGCGCGGCCATTTTTGTGTCGGAGTTTTGCGGGCCAAAACTGAAGGAAACACTCAAGATCGTCATCGAACTGCTCGCGGCGATTCCGTCGGTGGTATGGGGGTTCATCGGGTTGACCGTGCTCAATCCGCTGATTATCCGGTTGTTTGACGCGCCCATTGGCCTGAACGTGCTCAACGGCGGTGTCATCCTCGCTCTGATGAGCGTCCCGATCATCGTCTCCATTGGCGAAGACGCGCTGAAAGCGGTGCCCGATTCCTACCGCGAAGCGGCGCTGGCGCTCGGTGCGACCCGGTGGCAGTTGATTTACCGGGTGCTGTTGCCGGCTGCCAAAAACGGCCTGCTTGCGGCGGGGTTGCTCGGCGTTGCGCGCGCGGTTGGCGAAACGATGGCCGTGCTCATGGCCACCGGTCACGCCATCAACATCCCGACCAGCCTGCTCGACCCGGTCCGCACGTTGACCGCCACCATTGCCGCCGAACTCGGCGAAGCACCGGTGCATTCGGATCATTACCGGGTGTTGTTCGTCATTGGCATTTTGTTGTTCCTCATCACGACCGCTGTGAACCTGACCGCCGACCTGATCATCCGGGGGGTGAGGAAGAAATGAACGCGCCCGCCCCACACATCTTTGCCGCAACACCGTTGACGCGGAAGAAACAGCGTCACGAACAACTGGCGCGCGCGGTGTTCTTCACGATGGCGTTATTGCTGGTTGTGCCGCTGGTGTTGATCGTGGTGTATCTGGTCGTGCAGGCATGGCCGGTGTTGTCGTGGGAGTTTCTGACCACCAACCCGAAACGCGGGATGCGAGCGGGCGGCATCTGGTCGGCGTTGCTCGGCACGTTTTATCTGGTCGGATTCTCGCTGCTGGTGGCCGCGCCCATCGGCGTGCTGGCGGCGGTCTATCTCAACGAGTACGCCAAGGACAACTGGTTCACGCGCCTTGTTAACCTCGCCGTCATCAATCTCGCCGCCGTGCCGAGCATCGTGCACGCGCTGTTCGGGCTGGGCGCGTTTGTGATTTTCTTCGGGCTGGGCAAGTCCATCCTCGCGGCGTCGCTGACACTGGCGATCATGACGATGCCGGTCATCATCGCCAGCACGAAAGAAGCGTTGGCCGCCGTGCCGCAGTCGTTCCGCGAAGCCTGCTGGAACGTCGGCGCGACCCGGTGGCAGACGATCCGGCATGTCGTGTTGCCGAACTCGATTAGCGGCATCCTGACCGGCGTGATCCTACAGGTGTCGCGCGCAGCGGGCGAGACCGCGCCGATCATGTTTACCGGGGCGGTTTTCTTCAAAGCCATTGAGGAGGGTAACCTGTTCGCCTACGGCCTGCGCGACCAGTGCATGGCGCTTTCGATGCATCTGTTCACCATTTCGACGCAGGTGCCGGACGTGCCGCACGCGCTGCCGTTCGCCACGGCGGTTGTCCTGCTCGGCACGGTGCTGTGCATCAACGCGCTGGCCATCATTCTTCGTGTCTGGCTCCGTTCCCGGAAGAAATGGTGACAATGATTTCCGCTCCCCACATCGAGATCGAAAACCTGACCGTTCACTATGGCGCGAAGACCGCCTTGCGAGGGGTGTCGTTCACCGTCCAACGCAACGAGATTCTGGCCATCATCGGCCCGGCCCAGTCCGGCAAAACCACACTGTTACGTTGTCTCAATCGCACACTTGATCACGAACCGCACGCTCGCGTCCATGGCGTGATCAAGGTGGACAACGAAGACATCCGCCAGAGCAACAACGTTTATGACCTGCGCCGTCGCATCGGCATGGTCGCGCCGTTGCCGGTCGGGTTGCCGTTGACGATTTTCGACAACGTCGCTTTTGCCCCGCGCATGGCTGGCATCACCGATCGGGCCGAACTCGAACAGCGTGTCGAGCGTTGTCTCCGGCAGGCCGCGCTCTGGGACGAAGTGAAAGACCGGTTGCACACACTTGGCACGAAGCTCTCCGGCGGCCAACAACAACGGCTCACCATTGCCCGCGCGCTCTCGCATGACCCGGAGATTCTCTGTCTCGACGAGTTTTCCATCGCGATTGACCCGGTCACCACGATGCGGATTGAAGACGTGCTAAAAGAACTCCGCGCCCGGATGACGATCCTGCTGGTGACCAACCTGGTGCAGCAAGCCCGGCGCTTGGCCGACCGGACGGCGTTTCTGTTCAATGGCGAACTGGTCGAGTTGGACGCCACGGAGAAAATCTTTTCCGAAACCCCACGCGACCGGCGGACCTACGATTACACCCACGGAGTGTTCGGATGAGCCTCACGCCTGCCAACGGTTACAGCATCACGACACGCGACCTGAACCTCTGGTACGCGAAGTTTCAGGCGCTGAAGAACGTCACGGTCAACATTCCGCACGGCAAGATCACCGCGTTGATCGGGCCGAGTGGTTGCGGCAAGACGACCCTGCTGCGCTGTTTCAACCGTATCAACGAGCGCTTTGGCTATGTCACCACCACCGGCGAGATCACTGTGCTCGGTCAGAACATTTTTGCTCCTGACGTGTCGCTGATCGAGTTGCGCAAACACGTCGGCATGGTTTTCCAACGGCCCAATCCATTACCGATCTCAATCTACGAAAACGTCGTGTTCGGCCTGCGCATTCACAGCGAGCGACGCGCCCTGCGGAAGTCCGAGTTGGACGATGCCGTGGAAAAGGCGTTGCGCGAGGTGCTGTTGTGGGACGACCTGAAAGACCGGCTACATCATCGGGCAACCGGCCTGCAACTGGAACAGCAACAAAAACTCTGCATTGCGCGCTTGTTGCCGCTCAAACCGCAGATCATTCTGATGGACGAGCCGTGCAGCGCGCTGGACACAGCCGGCACGCTCGGTATCGAGGAATTGATGCGCGAGTTGGCGGGGCACTACACGATTGTTATCGTCACCCACAACATGGCGCAGGCCCGTCGGGTGAGCGATGAATGTTTCTTTATGCTGCTCGGCGAGGTGATCGAGCACGCCCGGACCACCGATCTGTTTCTGACCCCGAAAGACCCGCGCACGGCCGACTACATCGAGGGCCGGTATGGCTGAGAGCGGTGTTGTCACGGTTTTGTAACATGGAAGGCGTTGCGTGTCGGCGGGGTGTCGGTTATCCTTCGCGTTGATGGCGTTTCGGTTTTCATTGCAATGGCGCTGGTTTTTCGGCCTGACCGGGTTGTTGGCGGCGTTGTTGGGCGTGGTTATTCTGGGCAGCGAGCATTTTCTCCGTCCCTATATTGTCGGTACCCTGCAAAAGGATTTGGAGCGCAATGGCCGGGTGGTACGACATTTTGCGGCGCCGTTGTTGGTGACTTCCCCCGTGCCGGTTCAGGAGATCAACCAGATGGCGCAAACGTTGGGAAAGGAGACGGGATTGCGCGTGACCATCATGACGGCGGACGGCACGGTGGTGGGCGAATCGGACAAGCCGCCTGAACTGTTGGTGTCCATCGAGAATCATCGTTACCGACCGGAGGTTGTGGGGGCGCTGACAAAAGGAGTTGGCGCGGATCAACGTCGCAGCAGCACGACCGGTCAGGCGTTGTTGTATGTGGCACAGCCAGTCTTGGGGGGCGACGACCGCATCGTGGGCGTGGTGCGTGTGGCGTTGTCGCTGCAAACGGTCGAGGCCATCGCGCAACGGGTTTTCTGGATCGTGGCGGTGGCCGGGCTGATGGTATGGTGTTTATCGGTGCCGATGCTGTTTCTGTTGGCGCGGCGATGGAGTCGTCCGATTGAAACGATGCGGCAGATGGCCGTGCGGGTGGCGGGCGGTGATTTCAGTCGCACGGCTCCGCGAGACATCGGCGGTGAGTTGGGCGAACTGGCGGGCGCATTGAATCAGATGGCCTCCCAGCTTGCCGCCCGGTTGCGGGAATTGGACAAGGAAAAGGCGGAACTCTCCGCCGTTCTGGCGGGGATGACCGAGGGTGTACTGGTGGCGGATGATCAGGGACGGATTCGGTTGATCAATCGGGCGTTGCGCCAGCAGTTTCAGCTTGGTGACGAAACGATCGGCAAGACGGTTTTGGAGGTTTTTCGCAATGTGGAACTGGAAAAACTGGTGACCACGCCGACCGCGCGCGAGCTGGCGTTCCTGACCCCGTCGGAACGAGTGTTTGCCGTCAATGCCGCGTCACTCCCCAACCACGCAGGCGTGGTGATGGTGTTTCACGACATTACCCGCCTGAAACAACTGGAAAATGTTCGCAAGGAATTCGTTGCCAACGTCAGCCACGAATTGCGCACGCCGCTATCCATCATCAAGGGCTATGTGGAAACATTGCTTGAAGAGCCGCCACCCGATCCGTCGCTTGCCCGACAGTTTCTGGAAATCATCCGAAAACACTCGCAACGCCTGGAAAACCTCATCGAAGACCTCCTCAACATTTCCGCGCTGGAGTCGCAACAAGCCCGGTTGGAACTGGAAACGCTCTCCCTGTGCGACGTGGCCCGGTCGGTGGCGGAGGAACTGGCCAAACAGGCCCGTGAGAAATCCATGGACATTACGCTGGAATTTCCGGACGCCCTGCCGATGGTCCGGGGCGACCGGCGACGATTGCACCAGGTATTCGTCAACCTCCTCGACAACGCCATCAAGTACACCCCAACCGGTGGCCGCATTACCATCTGTGCCCGACAAAATGGCAACGAGATCGAGTGTTGCGTGGCCGACAACGGCCCCGGCATCGCGGCGGAGCATCTGCCGCGCATCTTCGAGCGGTTTTACCGAGTGGACAAAGCGCGAAGCCGGGAACTGGGAGGAACGGGTCTTGGATTATCCATCGTCAAACACATCGTCCAGACGCACGGCGGCCGCGTCTGGGCCGAAAGCCGGGTAGGCGAAGGAAGCCGTTTTTATTTTACAGTGCCGTTGGCTACCGAAAGAACAGAATAACATAGTAAGAAATGGCCGCCACGAGGGCCGAGCAGGGAATCGTCAAAATCCATGCCCATACCACTTGCCGCGCCACGCCCCAGCGGACTGCAGAGAGCCGATACACCGAGCCAACTCCCACAATGGCTCCGGTAATGGTGTGGGTGGTACTGACCGGGATACCGAGAGACGCCGAGGTGAACAACGAAGTGGCCGCGGCCACTTCCGCGCAAGCGCCATCATAGGGGCGCAGCTTGGTGATGCGCATCCCCATGGTTTTGACGATACGCCACCCGCCCGCCATCGTGCCCAATCCAATGGCTGCATGGCAGACCAGCACAATCCAGAATGGAAACTCCACCTTGCCACTGGCAAAAGCTTCCTGGTCCTTGCTCCAGATGGTTGCATACAAAAGCGCCGCAATAATGCCCATGGTTTTTTGCGCGTCGTTGGTGCCGTGGCCAAGGGAATAGGCCGCCGCACTGCCAAGCTGAGCCACGCGGAACCAACGATCCACCTTGATCATGGATGTCTTGCGAAATGCCCACATTACGATGGTGATAAACAACAATCCCAATACCATTCCGAGCATCGGAGCCAGAACAATCCACTCCACGGTGGCCACCACCTTTGCTGTGTACAACACCCCATGCGCATGGCCGGCATGAGCAATGGCCGCCCCGCCAAATCCGCCCAGCAATGCGTGGGAAGAACTGGACGGCAATCCACCGCGCCAGGTGATCAGGTTCCAGACAATCGCGCCGATCAATCCGGCCAAAATCACGTCAATGGTCACGTACTCTACATGAACCCATTTGGCCACCGCATTGGCGACGTGGACGCCAAAAAACCACGCCGCAGCGAAGTTCCACCATGCCGCCCAACAAACCGCGGGGAATGGCCGTAGCACCCGCGTGCCAACAATGGTGGCGATGGAGTTGGCCGCGTCATGAAACCCGTTGATGAAATCAAACGCCAGCGCGGCAAAAAAAATCAGGGCCACATACGGGTGGTGAACGATACTACCGATGTCGCGAAGAAAAGCGTCCATGTCAGCTCATCTTGACGATGACTCCATGCAGGGCATTGGCCACCGCCTCCAGGCGGTCGGTTACGTTCTCCATGCTCTCGTAAATGTCTTTCCACTTGATCACGGTGATGGGGTCCTTGACCGTCGTAAACAACTCCGCCAGCGCATAGTGCAAAATATCGTCGGCGGCATTTTCCACCTCGTGGATGGCAATACAATCTTGGGTGACCTGGCTGTAGTTCTTGGTCGAGCGCAACCCGTGAACCGCTTCGGCCATCTTCTCACAGCCGCGAACGATTTGTTTGGCCATGTTGACCGAGTGAGCCGTTGGCTTCTCAATGGCCAGAAACGCCATCCGACTCGATGAGGCGTGAATCAGGTCCACCACATCGTCCATCCGAATGATGATCGTGTGAATGTCCTCGCGGTCCAGCGGCGTGATAAACACCTTGTTCAGCCGATCCAGCGCCTCGTGAGTGATGTCATCACAACAGTGCTCCACCGATTCAATCTCTCGCGCCAACGGATCGGCGTCGCCGTAGTTTTCGGTCATCTTCTGCAACAACTTCGCCGCCCCCACCGCCTTCTCGGCTACCCTCTCGAAACAGGTAAAAAAATCGAACTCTTGTGGAATCAAGGCTCTCAGCATAACGCTTCTCCTTGTCACAAAGGTGTAACGAACCCGTAACGGATTGGCAATATCCCTTTTCGGCGGTGTTGATAACGAGTGATATGACTGCTGGAAATGACAGGTGAAACGTCCACTGGGGCGGGTTGAGGATGTGAGCCTCAAGAAGTTGCTGCTGGCCACCGCATAACAAGTCTTGTGGCTTTACCGCGAACCACACCAGGGCTTCAACGTTGCGCATTTCACCGATCCGTTGCGCGGGAGGATGCTCTACGTGGACGACAGCCAACCCCGCTACATCGGCGACGTGTTTTTGCCGTGGCATCGGCGGCACTGGACCGAAATGCCGACACAGCCGGGCGACGCCTTTGTCCGCGCGGCGTATCTGGGTTTGGACGCCATTTTCCGTATCCAACACGAACACACGATGGCGGCGCGTGTGGCTGCCGATTGCGCCGCAGAGCACGCGGTGGAGTTTTTGTCATAGTCTGCGAACATTGGGACGGACGTTGGCTGGCGCGTGCACTATGGGCCACATCTGCCGGGCTGGTATGAAACCAACGGACGCGCGATTGGGGAGAAACGGAAACAAGCGGCGAAAGCCGAACAACCACCCAAAAGCAGCTATTTTCACGTGTCATTGCCACTGGAAAAATTTTCCTCCACCCCCTATACTCGCCGCGCATGACTTCCGATTTTCGCAAAATCTCCATCCTGATCCCGGTCTTCAACGAAGCGCGTACCGTCGAGGAAATCATCCGCCGTGTCCGCGCCGCCGATACCGGCGGCCTCGAAAAAGAATTGATCCTCGTGGACGACGCTTCCACCGACGGCACCAGCGAAATTTTGCGAAAACTCTCCCGCGACGGCGATCTGAAGGTCTTCTCCCACTCGTTCAACCGCGGCAAGGGCGCCGCCGTCCGTACCGCCATCGAACACGCCACTGGCGACATTCTGCTGATTCAAGATGCCGACCTCGAATACGACCCATCCGATTACCCGCTGTTGTTGAAACCGCTTCTGGACGGGCGCGCGGATGTGGTGTACGGCTCGCGGTTCCTCGGCGGACCGCATCGCGTGTTGTTGTTCTGGCACTACGTTGCCAACCGGTTCCTCACTTTGTTGTCCAACATGGTCTGCAATCTCAACCTTACCGACATGGAGACCGGTTACAAGGTCTTCAAACGTTCCTGCTTGGAGGGGCTGACCCTGACCGCGGAACGTTTCGGTATCGAACCGGAACTGACCGCCAAACTGGCCCGACGCCGCTACCGCTTTTACGAAACGCCCATTAGCTACTCCGGCCGCGATTACACCGAAGGCAAAAAAATCAATTGGAAAGACGGCCTTGCCGCCCTCTGGTTCATCTTCCGCTATCGCTTCTTTGATTGAGACGCGGCCGCTTCAGTGCCGCCCCGGCTTCTGCGCCATCACTGCGCCTGTTCCGCTGCCGATGAAGATTTTGATAATTAGCCGGTTATTGACCCATTACAGACTCTCCCCTTCAACGCGGCAAGTATAACGAGACGAATCATCACGGGTAACCGCGGCGATTGTTTGTTTGCGCTCGTTTGTTCTGGTTATTCGGCGTGGCCGACCATTTTGTCGCGTTCGCGGGCCGTGGTCTTCATTTTGGTTTGGCCGCCCTCCTGATAGACGACGGTGTTGGGCGGGACTGCCTGGATGAGCCAGACGTTGCCGCCAATGATGGAATCATGGCCGATGGTGATGTCACCCAAAATGGTGGCGCCCGCGTAGATGGTGACGTTGTCCTCGATGTTGGGATGGCGTTTGATGCCTTTGACGCATCGGCCCTGGGCATCTTTGGGAAAGCTCTTCGCGCCGAGGGTGACGCCCTGGTAGATTTTGACGTTGCGCCCGATAACCGTGGTCTCGCCGATGACAACCCCCGTGCCGTGGTCAATGAAGAAACTCGGCCCGATCTCGGCGCCAGGATGAATGTCTATGCCGGTCTTGTTGTGCGCCCACTCGGTCATGATCCGCGGGATGAGCGCAATGTGTCGTCGGTACAGGCGATGGGCCATGCGTTGAACGGCAATCGTCTCAATACCGGGATAAGCGACGATCACTTCCTCGGTACTAATCGCTGCCGGGTCGCCTTCGTAGGCGGCCACCACGTCGGTCTGCAACAACGCCCGCACTTCAGGCAACTCGGCAAGAAACTCGTGGGTTACACGCGCCGCCGTTGCGCCGAGGTCCGTGATGTCGCACTGTGGACAGGGGCGGTATTCGAGGCTTTTGTGGATTTCCGTTTCCAGGCGTCGGGCAATGGAAGCGGTCAATTCAGCGGTGTAAGCAGCAATCTGGGCGGAATGGACCGGTTCGGCGTCGTAAAAGCCGGGAAAAACCAGCCGCAGGAGGTCTTTGGTAATGCCGACCACCGCGTCGCGCGACGGGAGGTTGGAACCGTCGAGATGATTGATGCCGCCGTGTTCGCGGAATGAGGCGACCAGGCTGTCCACGATCTCTGCCAGTTTCTTTGCCATAACGCCGTCAATATGCCCAAACACCGGCGACTTGTCGAGGCGGGCGAGCAAACCGTGGTTTTACCGGAGTCTTGGAATGGCATTATCCCGTCGCAAACAGGCAATACTCATCCGTCAATGATCACCGCAGCGGTACGCCGAAGAAGCGATTGCCCGCTCGTTCATCGCGCGGATAAGGCCAGAAGGCCATCACGGTTTGCGGAGGCGCGCGAGTTCGGACGGTTCGCGGCGGCTGTGTGGGACCACAAGCGCGTTGTAGCGAGCTGCCAATTCGTCGCCTTCACCGCAGAGGTCGTTCAACAATGGGCGCGCGCCGTCGGGAAACAGAAAAAAACGCCCGTCGCGAGTCGCGTCCACCTGCGGATGGCGGTCGAGGAGAACCCGTGCGAGTCGCGGCGCGATTTCTCCCGCAATGTTTTCCACCGAGACCGGTTCTTTTGCTCGTGCCACGGCCTCGAAAAGTCGCTGCTCGATCCGTTCCAATTCCGCGGCGGGCAATGTGGAGAAGTAATCGTGGCGTCGGGTGATTTCGCCGGTGGTTTCGCTCCACAGCAGCAGGGCGCCCCACGGTTGGTAGTCTGCCAGCCACGGCGCGCCGCGCCAGCCGGCGAGTTCGGCGGAGGTGACGACGCTGCCCGCGGCGACGATTTGTTGTTGGCAGGCCGTGAGGGGAAGACGGGCGGCGGCGCGGGCCAGGCGGGATTGGAGTTTGTGAATGGCGCGTTGGAAAAGCTGGCGGATGCGCGCCGGGGAACCGCCGCCGGTGGTGGTGGCAATCTCTCGGAAGGTTCGCCGTTTTGTCTGGGGCCGAAACAACATGTCGTCCAGGCCGTATCGTTGTTCGACAACGACGCGTTCGACGGGTGTGAGGAAGGCGTCCAGCCAGGCTCGCAGGTCGGCGGGGAGCAACCGGTCGGTTTCGAGGCGTTCCGTCCAGTCGAAGAACCACCGGATGTGGCGCGCGGCGGCGGGACCGAATCGGGGAATTCGGCGTCGCTGGGAGGCGTCGAGGGCGCGTACCTGGCCGATGGTGGTGAGACCGGCGTTTTGGAGGCATCGGACGACACGTCTTGTCAATCCCGCTTCTGACACGGGCCACTGGTGGATGGGGTCCTGACGCAGGTGGCTCACGGTTTGGGTGAGGAGGAGGGGCTGCCTTGTTGAAGCATCTGGCGGGAGATTTCGGTGATGTCAATGACCTGGGTGCCGTTGGGCGGTTTGTATTGGAACATGGCGTCGTCGAGTTTCTCGTTGAACTTCAATTTGGTGAACTCCATGGTGACGGCGGGTTTGTCTTTGGCCGGTTCGAATTGTTCGACGCGGTGGGTGAATCCGTCCTGTTGTCCGATGTAGAGGCGCATCTTGCCGATTTGAGTGGTTTGGGCGGCCATGACCGGGTTGGTGGCAATTTCGGGTTTCCAGGTGCCTTCCAGCACCCACATGGGTTGGTTTTCCAACGTCACGGCGGGCAGGAGTTTGAAGTTCATGAATTGTCGGCTCTGTTCCCACTGGCGGGCCGGGTCGGGGTTTTGAGGGAGTTGCAGTTTCGGGTCGGTTTCGCCGGCGAGACCGGCCACCAGTTTATTCATGTCCATTTTGGCGACCTGTTTGCGGCCCAGCATGTCCATTTCCTGCCACATCAAACCGTCTTCTCCCATGACAACCGTCATTTTGCCCAGCGCGCCCACCAGTGGCATTTGCATCTCCGTGCGGGTCCAACGCGGCATCTTGAACCAGGTCCTGCCCTGCAACGTCATCGGCACGCCCATGAGGTTGATACTCTGACGGATGTCGGCCGACCAGGTCTTGTAGTCGGCCATTTTTGTGGATGAGAACTTGATGACGTCGTCGGCTGTTTGAGGGGCGTTGGGGCCGCTCGCCGCGACCGTCATCCAGGCAACCAACAACAACCACCAGGTTTTCATGCAAACCTCCACATGCGGACGCAGCCTAACACCACGGCGAACGCCTCGCAATCCCGTTGTGCCGGCTACACCCGTTCGGGCATCACGCTGATGTCCACCATCAGATCGGCGGCGATTTGTTCCAGCGCCGCCCGCAGGCGGGCCAGTGGGAAGGATTCGGGAAGCTGGACGGTGGCGGTGGCGTGAAAGAGCATTTCCGCCGACATCGGGGCGCTGTCGCAACGGGTAACCAGTTCCTCGACGTTGACCTGGTGTTGCGCCAGCACTTGTGAAATCTGGCGGACAATACCGGGCCGGTCATGTCCCACCAACTCGATCACGGCCAGTCGTCGTCGGGCCGCGGGCGCGACGACGGCGGCGCTGTCGCGTTGAACGCGCACGGACAAACCGTGGCTGTCCAGTGTTTGAAGAGCGCTCATCAGGGCGTCTTCTTGTATGGCGGGCACTTGGATGCGAAGGATACCGGCGAACTGGCCGCCGAGATGGGCCATGCGGCTTTCGAGCCAGTTGCCACCGTGTTCGGCAATCACGGCGGAAAGGCGTCCAACCAGACCAGGACGGTCGGTTCCGATGACGGTCATCACCAGCGAAACGTTCATGACCAACTGTTACGCGCCCGGTAGCTCAAAGGCAAGAACGATGTCCCGCCGCGGCGGTGATGAGGACCTTCAGAACGTTGTCGCGGTAGGCCGCGTTCAGCGCGAACGCTTCTGTTGCCGCCGAGAGCGGAAAACGATGGGAAATGAGGCGGCGAACATTCACACGCCCGTCAGCCACGAGCTGGATGGCGCGCGGATAGGTGTGTTTCATGCGCCGGACGAAAACCAGCGTCAACCCTTTGCGGCGCGCCGTTGAGTGGGTTAGCTCCAAACGGTCGTTGTCGGGAATGCCGACCAGCACGACACGCCCACCCGCTCGCGCCAGCGCAATGGCTCGTTGCGCGGCATCGCCCGCCCAGGCGGCTTCCATGACAATATCGGCTTCGACTCTGCCGCGCAGGGGTGTCCCTCCGAGTTGTTCGGCGAGTTTCTGCCGCCACGGGAGTGGATCAGACACGAACACGCGCGCCGCGCCGGCCAGGCGGACGGTTTGGAGCAAACACAAACCGATCGGGCCGCAACCGAGAATCGCAACACGATCGCCGTTGTGAATCTTTGCCAGATCGGTGGCGTGGAGCGCGACGCCGAGCGGTTCCAGCATGACCGCCTCGCCGTCGTCCACCGAATCGGGCAACGGAAAACAGTTTCGGGCCGGCATGAGCATCTGTTCGCGCAGGCTGCCGTGGCACGGCCAAAGCCCGCAAAATTTGACACGCGCACAAAGGTTCGGGTTGCCTTCCCGGCAACGGTCGCAACGGCCACAGGGTATGGCCGGGTCCACCGCCACGCGCTGGCCGGGGTTCAGGTTTACCCCGCGTCCGGCCGCCTCGACTACGCCGGCAAATTCGTGGCCGAGGATGAACGGCGTCTTCAGTACGGTGTCGCCAATGCGTCCCTCGTTGTACGTGTGTAGATCGCTGCCGCAGATGCCGGTGGCGGTGACGCGGAGGAGAACCTCACCGGCGCGCGGGGCACGCGGGCGCGAGAGGTCTTCGATGCGCATGTCGCGGGGGCCGTGGAGTCGGGCGGCTTTCATGGCGGCAGCCTAACGGGTGAGCAAACGGATTCAAGAGTTTTCAGGTGGCGTCGGAACCGTTGTCTGGGGTAGAGTCGGACGCCGTGAACTCCATCCGCAATGATCTTCAGGAGGTTCTGTTGGTCGAATCGCAAATCCAGCAGCGGCTCGATGAGTTGGCGGCGGAGATTCAGAGCGACTACACCGACAAGGAACTGACCCTGGTGCCGTTGCTGACGGGCAGCGTTCTGTTCGTGGCCGATCTGTTGCGGCGCCTGCCGGGACCGTTGCGTCTGGATTTTCTCGGCATCTCCAGCTACCGCGGTCAGACCCGTTCTTCCGGCGACATTCATATCACCAAGGCGCTTCAGCTTGACGTGCAGGATCACGACGTGCTGGTGGTGGACGACATCCTCGACACCGGGTTGAGCCTGGCGCGGGTGCGGGACCTGCTGGCGGCGTTGCGGCCACGCAGTTTGAAGTTTTGTGTGTTTCTGGAAAAGCAGGTTGCCCGCGACACGGAGTTCCATCCCGATTATGTCGGGTTCCACATTCCCGACAAGTTCGTGGTCGGTTACGGACTCGATTACCAGGAGCGTTATCGCAACCTGCCCTGTGTCGGTGTGCTGAAGCCGGAGATTATGGCCACAACTTTTCCGGATACTCGCCGCGTCGGATGAGGGCGCGGATGCTCTCCTGCACCTTGGGGCGATCCTCCTGATAGGTCACGCCAAACCACGCCGATTGCGTGGGCAGCACCTTCACCGTCGCGCGTCCGCTGGTGACGAGGTGATTGACGGCCGTCGGAATCAGACACTCGCTTTTCTCTTCCTGGCCGTGCGCCTGGAGAAACCGGGTGAACTCCTCGCGCAGAAACGGAAACAACGTCGGCGTGAACCCCCACATGTTCATCGAACAATACTCGTCGCCCGTCAACGGCTCGAAGCCGCCCTTGCCGTCGAGGTTGCGGGCGGCGGTTCCGTGCTTCTCGATCTTGAGCATCTCGACCACCTGCTGCAACATGTTCTGCGTGTTGACGCGGCAGACACCGCGCGAGACGGTGCCGTGTTCGCTGAGTGTGTTGCGCAGGATGAACCCGACCATCGCGTAGTCCGTGCTGTCCGAGCGCGAGTTCGCAAGGAACCCACCGAGCACGCGAAAAGAATCGGCGCCGTAAAAATCGTCGGCATTAATCATCGCAAACGGCTCGCGGATCGCCTCCTCGGCCATCAGAATCGCGTGAGCCGTGCCCCACGGTTTTTTTCGTCCTGCCGGCACGACAAACCCGGCGGGAACCTTGTCAAGCTCCTGAAAAACGTACTCCACGGGCAGGCGCTTCTCAAAACGCGCCCCAACCGCCTCGCGAAAGGCCGTCTCGATGTCGTGGCGGATCACAAACACCACCTTGCCGAAACCCGCCCGTATCGCGTCGTAAATGCAATAGTCAATGATGGTCTCGCCGTTCGGCCCGACGGGGTCCACCTGTTTCAGCCCGCCGTAACGGCTACCCATGCCGGCGGCCAGGACCAATAACGTTGGTTTCATGGTAAACAATGCCTCCTGAAAAAATGGCGGAGGGGGGGAGATTCGAACTCCCGAGGGCCTTTCGACCCCACACGCTCTCCAGGCGTGCGCATTAAACCGCTCTGCCACCCCTCCGCAGCGTCGGGCGGGACTCTAGCCGCTCCGCTCCTCTTCTGCAAGCCCGCAACCGGCCGCCCGACACAACCGGTCACGAACCGCCAGCCCCACTCCCGTCGGCGGCGGCAACAAACACAAAATCACTTCCACACCCTCCGCCTCCAGCCGCCGCATTTCCGCGTAAAGATTTTCCGCCGTCGGAACCAGCACACCGACCCGCCGACCGCGTAATTGCCCGGCGCGCGCTTGCATGGCCGTTTCGTCCTCGAACAATTCCACGGCCGCCCGCGGGGCGTAATGCCGCACCGTCATGCCCGGCCCGGCCAGCCCTTTGGCGGCGACCTCCTCCGCCACGCCGCCGGCCAGTCGCAAACCGCCGAGTTGTTCCCGTGTGACCCCGCCCGGACGCAAAATCACCGGCGGCGATTGTGTCAGGTCCAGCACGGTGGATTCCACGCCCAGTTCTGTCGGTCCGCCGTCGAGAATCAATTCCACCCGCTCGCCGAGGTCGGCGGCCACATGTTCGGCACGTGTCGGGCTGGGGCGCCCGAACCGATTGGCGCTCGGCGCGGCAATCGGGCATTGGGCGGCGGCCAGCAACGCCTGCGCGACCGGGTGCCGCGGCATCCGCAGCGCGACCGTTGGCCGGCGCGCTGTCACTTCGTCCGGCACACAAGCCGCTTTCCGTACCACCAACGTCAACGGGCCCGGCCAAAACCGCTGCGTCAATTCCGCCGGCAGCTCCTGAATTGTCAGCCGCCGCGCCATCGCGAGTCCGCTGACGTGAACGATAAGCGGGTCCCAGTCGGGACGTTCTTTGGCGACAAAGACGTTGCGGACGGCCGCCGGATCGAGCGCATTGGCGCCGAGTCCGTACACCGTTTCGGTCGGAAATGCCACCAGCCCGCCGTCGCGCAGAATCGCCGCGGCGCGCGCGATGTTCTCTGCAGTTGGCGGGACGATGCGATTCATTCGTCGCCGAAACTGACGCCGAGAGAGCGAGCCATGCGGATGGCCGGGGCGTTGGGGTCAACCACGCGCGGAGCTTTGCCGGGGATGCTGAGCGGAACACTGCTGATGCGACCCTGTCGAACGCAGACCATCCGGTTGAACTGTCCCTGCGCGAGCAGTTCAACGGCGCTGGTGGCAAACTGGGTCGCCAGGTAGCGGTCGAATGGCGACGGCGCGCCGCCGCGTTGGAGATGACCGAGAATGGTGTAGCGAGTCTCGACGCCGGAACATTCCTCGATTTGTTTGGCCAACACCGCGGAGATGCCGCCGAGCCGGACGGCTTCGGGAGAGCCGGCCACCATTTGGCGAATCACGACGTTGCCACCGAGCGGTTTGGCGCCTTCGCTGACGACGATGATGCTGAAATGTTTGCCCCGTCGTTGCCGGGCACGAATGGCTTCGCAGATGACCTCGAGCCGGTAGGGAATTTCGGGAATGAGAATCACGTCGCCACCGCCAGCAATGCCACTGCCGAGCGCAAGCCAACCGGCGGTGCGGCCCATGACTTCCAGCAGCATGACACGATGATGGGAGAAGGCGGTGGTGTGGAGTTTGTCCACCGCCTCGGTAGCGGTGGTCATAGCGGTGTTGAAGCCGAAGGTCATCTCGGTGCCGCGCACGTCGTTGTCAATCGTTTTGGGGACGCCAACGATGCGCAGGCCGAGTTGCGACATTTGGTAACCGCATTTGAGCGTGCCGTCGCCGCCGACGGCCACAAGGGCGTCGAGCTTGAGTTCGCGGTAGTGGCGGACCACATCATCGGAGGCGTCTCGGCGTTTATCGGGGTAACGATGGTCGTCCACGTAATCGAACGGATTGTCGCGGTTGGTGGTGCCGAGGATGGTGCCGCCCTGGGTGAGGATGCCGGAGACGTCGTCCCAGCGAAGCCATTTGCCACGGCCGGTGACCAGCCCGCGAAAGGCGTCGTAAAAACCATAGACCTGCCAGCCGTAGGTGTGAATGGCGGCTTTCACAACGCCGCGCACGACGGCGTTCAGACCCGGCGCGTCGCCGCCGCCGGTGAGGATGCCGATTCGTTGGATGCGTTTCATGGGCGAGTTTCATTGGCACGCCAAAAGCGCGCACGTTAGAACCATGAGTGACATTATTGACTGGTTGCGCGAGCTTTACAAGCTTCGAGAAATCTTTCTAGAACTTCCCCGAATTAAGCTTTGAGCTGGTGGGCGGATTTCTTTTTTCTTTTGTGCGATGTCGGATGCGGAAGTGGCGTAATGTGAAGCAGCGGTGTGGTGTCGCAGTCTTTCTTTGGTTTTCTTGTCGAGGAAGAGTTGTGCTCAACGAGACCAAGGAGCTTCCAGAGTCAGACAAGGAGGTGATGGGGCGATGGTCGGCAGTGCCCAAGCATTCCGACAGTTCGCCGAGACGCAGTACCAGTTGGTTTAGTGGTTACACCAGCAGCGCGACCAGGGTCGCCGACATCCACGCGTGAAGGCCGTGCAAGTGACGGGGGTGTCATAGGGCGGGTTTTCTTTGCTCTGCGCAGTTTGTTGCGCATGGATCAGTGGTTGCGGACCCCGATGGCGAGGACGTGGTGGTCGTGTTCGGACGGAGGCCATCGCGTTCAAGGCGGCGTTTCATGTCGGTACGACTGACGGTCGGGCTCATTCCCACGCTCGGTTGTTACCGGCCAAGTCGTACAAGTCTTGCATGATAGACTCGTAGCGGTGGGTTGCACCGATGACCGCCTTTGGCTTCACCGAAAATTACTTTGCCGCCGTTTTCATGGCACTGCTGCTGACAACACCACCGACTTCAAGCACAGTTCCTGCGCTGCGAAGTTAAGCCGCGTTATTTCTTTCCATAGTTCTCATAGTACTTCTTGTCGGGGTCTTCAGGCGCCAGTGGCGGGGGCGCTGGGATCACCGGCGGGGGGCGCAGAACTGTAGGTGCGACGGCCTGTTTTTTGGGAAGTTGCACAAAACAATAGATCAATGCGCCGATCCAGTTTGCAAATAGGACAATTAGAACCCAAACCAGTTTGTCGTTGCCATCCAGGTTCTGATTGGTTGCGCAATGGACGAGCATGCATATCCAGAATCCTTCCAAGATGAGCATCACCCCGCACATCAAGAAGGGCAGTGTGAGCATAAGCGCTAGTGCGTCACTGAGAGTTTTTGTGTCTGTGGACATTGTAGTTGGCCTTGATGCCGTTTGTGGCGGGTTTCATTGGAAGGTGGCGGGTTGGATGTTCCAGCCGTGGACGGTGACGCTGATGTTGGCGGGAAGCGGCTTGGGCGATTCGATGGTGACGACACGCGGGTCGCCGGGCAGGAGCGTGAAGTAGTTGTCGCTGTAAAAAACGGGCAGGATGCGCTCGCCGGTTTTGGAGTCGCGGAGGGTGAGTCGAATCATGAGGGCGGGATGGACGGAGGTGTTGTTGAGGTGGACGGTTACGAGGTTGCCGGTGGTTTTGATGCGGCCCTGAAGGGTGACGGGGGGCAGGAGGTTGAGTTGCTGGAGTTTGCCCGGTTGGTCGGCGAGCCAGTAGTCGTTTTGCGACAGGAGCGTGTCGTCCTGAAGGAGTTTGAGACGCAGGAGGTAGGCAGGCGCGTTGGTCGAGGCGGGTGGCGCGGGCGCTTTGCCCAGTGTGACGGCGGCGTTGGCAGGTGCGTCGGCGGTGAAGGCGACGTTGGCCAGTGGTTTGGCCTGAAGACTGTAGGCGGTGGCAACGGTTTTGAGGTTTTTCAACGGCGCCAATGTGGTGTTGACGATGGTGAGGGTGCCGTCGGGTTGGTCGAGTTGGATGTGGACCGGTTCGCAGGCTTTGCGGACGGCGTGGTAGGAGGCGTGGGTATCGTAGTCCCAGGTGTAGAACTGCCAGTTGAGGCTGGGCCAGGACGGATGGCTCATCCAGGCGAGCAGGCCGCTGCACGGTTTCCAGAGACGGGTGTTCCAAGCCTCGAACATGGCGCGGTGACTCTCGTAATTGACCATTTGGGCTTTGCGACAGAAATCGTCGAGGTTGGCCGGCGGACCGAAACGGGCAGTGATGCCGTCGTAGTATTTCCAGCAGTTGCCGCCGCCGCTGATGTGCCAGTCGTGGTAGGCCCAGGTATCGGAGATCGGCCATTGTTCCGAGGGCGGGATGAAGGAGCGCATGACCTCGGCTTCGGGCACCGAGGGGGTGCCGAGTTCGGAGTTGAAACCGCGGGCCAGCCGGGCATAGGCGTCGGGCGGTCGGTAATCCCACGGGCCGCTCGGCATGGCGCTAACCCGGCGCGAATCGGGCTGGTAGTAACGGGTGCCGTCCATTTCGTGGATCAACTGCCAGAGCACTTCGTTGAGGACGGGCGAAGGGATGCCTTCGTTGCGTCCGCACCAGATGGCCAGCGAGGGGTGGTTGCGGTGCCGGCGGATGGTGTTAGCGGCGTTTTCGAGGAACAATCGGTTGTCGTCGGGATCGAGGTTCCAGTTGACGGTGGAGAGCCAGAAATCGCTCCACACGAGCAGGCCGTACTCGTCGCACAGTTCGTAAAACGTGTCCGAGGTGCTTTGTCCGACCCAGTTGCGGATCATGGTCAGATTGGCATCGCGGTGCAGGCGGATGTACGGTTCGAGTTTCTCGCGGGAAACACGTTTAAGCGCGTCGTCCATGCCCCAGTTGCCGCCACGGATGAAGATGCGCTGGCCGTTGACCTTGATGACGAGATGCGGCGGGGCGGTTTCGGCAGGCAGGAGACAGACGGCGGGTGAGTTGGTGCGGAGCGTGGGCACGCCGCTGCCTTCGAAACCGGTCGGCCAGAGAGCGTCGTGGCGGACATCCACGGCGGCTTCCTTGCGTTGGCGCTCGGCAGTGGGTGTGTATTCGATGCGTTGGAGTTTCCAGTCCGGCAGCGGTGTTTGGACGGTTAACTCGTAGGACAGTTCGCGAATGCCGAAACGGGTCAATCGGCGATCGCTCTCGCGCATGGTCTCGTCGAGAAACGCGATGTTGAGGCGGTACAACTCCTGTTTGCCGTAGCCGTTGGGCCACCAGAGACGCGGTTTGGACAGGCGCAACGACGGGAACGTTTCCGGCGCGAAGCTCACCAGTCGTTTCTCGCGGGGCGCCAGCGCGACTTTTTGCTCGAAGGTGGCTCCTTCAAAGCTGCCGCGGACAAGCCCGGATTGTGGCTGGTCGGTGTGATTGACCGCTTCGATACTGACAAATACCTCCGCCGGAGCCAGCTCGGGCAGCGGCAATCGGGTCACCACCTGCGGATCGCTCAGCGTCACCGGACCGCTGCCGCGTAACAACACATCCTGCCAGATACCAGCGCAACGGTCGCGGATGCCGGGAATCCAGTCCCACCCTTCCGTGCAGACAAATGTCGGTCCATCCTTGCAAAGCTGACCGCCGTTCGGTCCCGGTCCCGCTTTCAGCGATTGCTCGTGCGGGATACCGGGATGGGGCGGCGGCGCGATTTTCACCGCCAACACGTTCTCGCCGTCGCGCGTCACCAGACCCGACACGTCGAACGCCGCTCGCATGAACGCGCCGGTGACCGAGCCGAGCGCCGCGCCGTTGAGCCAGAAATCGGCGCGATAATTGATGCCGTCGAACTGCAGCCAGATTTTGCGTTGCGACATGGCCGGCGGAATGCGGAAGGAAAGACGGTACCAGTAAGGTTGTTTGTTCAGCGTTTCCGGAATGGCCATGTTGTTGAGACCGTAGTACGGGTCCGGGTGGACGCCCTGGTCCACCAACGTCGTCAATACCGTTCCCGGCACGGTGGCCGGCCACCAGGCCGCGTCGTCAAAACCCGGTTTTGAGATGGCCGCGCCGTCGGCGTTCACCTTGGGCGCCTCGGCCAGGCGCCAACCGGCCCGCAACGCCACCGCGCCGTCGGCGCGGGTCTCGTCGCTGACACGAACGGTTTTCGTCCGGGGCGGGCTTGGCGGCGTTTTCGCCGTCGGCAACGTCGCCGGGTCCTGCGGCTCGGTCAGGCCGGGATTGCGCGCCGTCCAGACATCCGTCGGGTTGAAGGTGGCCAGTCCGACGGAGCCGTTGGCGGCGGCGTAAACGGCGAGCCACTGTTTCTGGAAAGGCACAAGACCGCTGATGGCGGCCACATTGTCGCCGCGTCGGCTCCGCTCAAACATTGTTTCGGGACGCAGCGCCGGCGCTTTGGCGCGCAACAACAGCCGTCCCGGCTGCGACGGATCAAACAGGGCTTGTCCCGACGCGATGACGTTTTTGGAGCGACCGCTGTAGAAAAGCAGCAACCCGCGTTCGGTTACCACCGCCGCGCCCGGCAACAATCCTTCGCTGTCAAACTCCTCCGGACGCGGAGCCAACACGACCTCCGGCAGCGCCGACCAATGCAGCAGGTCGGTGGACACGGCCAGACGGATGTCACCTTCGCCCCAGTACATCCAGTAACGTCCGCCAAGCTTGACGGCCACGAGCCGTCCATTGACCAGTCGCGTCACAATCACGCCCGCGCCCGGCGGCAGCGACAACGATTTGAGGTCGGCAAAGGCAGGCCCATGTTTTTCCCATTTGACCAGATCGGTCGAGCTGGCCACGGCCAGACGTGGGCGCTGGCCGCCGCGTTGCACGTAGGTCATCACATACGCGCCGCTGTCCGTCTCCACCACACGCGGCATGGCGCAACCGCCGGGCGACTCCGGGAGGCGTTCCTTGTCGTTGCCGATGGCCAGGACCGGACGGGCGGCCCGGACGAAGTTGGTGCCGTCGGCGCCCGTGGCCAGGCCGATGCGGGCGACACCGCCCTTGCTGGGCGGCGCATCCAGAGCGGCGTACAACACCGCGAGTTTGTCGCCCTGCAACACCACCGTCGGGCTGTACACGCCGCCCGATTCCCAATGCACGCCGTCCACGACGGAATTGGTGTTGGCCGCCAAAATCGGACGAGCGTCTCTGGCGCGGACAAACGGCCCCAATCCCCAGAACGGCAGGTCATCAGCGCGGACGGAAGCGAGAGCCAGAAGAGAAATCGCCAGCCACAGTTTCATAACGGCATGATTGGATTGCGCCGCACCGGGGTCAAGCCCAAAGCCGCCCGACGCGGGGCGATGGCTGGACAAGGGATGGGGCGGTGTGATGTAATCCAAACTCCATGAAATTCTTTCCGGCGATTCTGATGGGCCTGGCGCTGGTCGGCGCGGCGCAGGCGGAAGTGAAACCGGCCTCCGTGTTCAGCGATCACATGGTTCTGCAACGAGACCAACCGGTCCCCGTCTGGGGAACCGCCTTGCCGGGCGAAAAAGCGCTCGTCGAATTCGCTGGCCAGACAAAAACCGCGACCGCCGACGCCCACGGCAAATGGCGGGTCACACTCGATCCGATACCGGCCTGTGCCGAGGGCCGGCCCTTGCGGATTGGAGCAACAACCCTGGCCGACGTGCTGGTCGGCGAGGTCTGGTTGGCGTCGGGCCAGTCCAACATGGAGATGACACTGCAAACAACACGCCACGGCAAAGAGGTCGTGGCACAATCGGCTCACCCGACCATCCGCCTGCTGTTGGTGCCGCGCTCCGTGCAGCCAACCCCGCAGGACAGTATCAAGGCAAAATGGGCTGTGTGCGGCCCGGAATCGTCGGGACGATTCTCTGCGGTGGCGTATTATTTTGGTGTCGCCTTGCAGGAAAAACTCAAGGTACCCATCGGACTCATCGCCAGTTCTGTGGGCGGCTCGGCCATTCAACAGTGGACGCGCGATGGCGCCCAACAACCGCTGTACCGCGACGGTAAATACGCCGTCAGCGAACAACACAAGAAATTTGGCGGAGGCCTGTCGCACCTCTACAACGGCATGATCGCGCCATTGACGCCGTTCGCCATCCGCGGCGTCATCTGGTATCAGGGCGAATCCAACGTGGGCGAAGCCGCGGTGTACGACGAGATGCTGCGGACGCTCGTCCGCGGCTGGCGCGAGGCCTGGGGCCGCCAACCGTTCCCGTTCTACTTCACCCAACTGGCGCCGCGCGATTACAAGGGACCGGGCGCCGGCCGCCCTTTGATGAGCGAGGCCATGCAACGGGCGCTCGACATCTCCCATTCCGGGATGGCGCTTACCTGCGATTACGGACGCAAGGACAATACCCACCCGCTCGATAAACAGCCCGTCGGCGAACGGCTGGCCCGACTGGCGTTGCACAACGTCTATGGCATGACCAACATCGTCTGCCACGGACCGGTCTACCGCGCCCACTCCATCGAAGGCAACAAAGTGCGCATCACCTTCGACCACGCCCACGGCGGCCTCAAATCATCCAACGACAAACCGCTGACTTTCTTTGAAGTGGCCGGCTCCGACAACGTCTATCACACGGCAAAAGCCGAAATCGCAGGCCCGGATTCCGTCCTGGTCTGGAGCGAGGCGGTGCCCACCCCGACCCAGGTGCGGTTTGCCTGGCATGATGTGGCCGGAGCCAACCTCGTCAACGGCGCGGGATTACCCGCGCTCTGTTTCCGGACCGACAAGAAATGTCCGCCGCCGCTGAAATACGATTGGCCCGCCGACATGGGCGGGCTGGACTAGCGAAAGGAAATCGCATGAGCCGAATGACCAGCCGCCGCCGATTCTTGAAGACCAGCCTCGCCGCCATGGCCACGGCGCAGATCGTACCGGGATTCGTGCTGGGATTGAACGGCCAAACGCCCCCCAGCGAAACCGTCAACCTCGCAGGCATCGGCGTCGGCGGCGTCGGGTTCGGGCAACTCAAATCCTGCGTCGAAGCCGGATTTCGCATCGCCGCGCTCTGCGATGTGGATGACCTGTACGCAAAAAAAGCCTACGACCGTTGGCCACAGGCGCGCCGTTACCGTGATTACCGTGAAATGCTCCAAGCCGAGAGCGAGCGAATTGACGCCGTGTACTGCGGCACGCCCGACCACACCCACGCTGTCATCACGCTCGCGGCCCTGCGACGAAAAAAACATGTCTGCTGCGTCAAACCGTTGACACGCACCCTCGCCGAATGTCGCGCCGTGGTGACGACCGCGCGGGCCGCCGGCGTTGCCACACAGGTGACGGCCTCGCCCAACACCAGCGACGCCGCTTGCCGGACCTGCGAGTTGATCGCCGCCGGCGCCATCGGTCCGGTGCGTGAGGTACATATCTGGACCGACCGCCCGTTGTGGCCGCAGGGCATGACGCGGCCGGCAGGACAGGACCTGGTACCGGCAACGTTGGACTGGGATTTGTGGATTGGACCGGCACCAATGCGCCCGTTCAAAAACGAATGGACAGAAGGCGATCTGCCGTTACAACAGATTGCCGCCAATCGCGGTAAAAAACCGCACTCCAAAGGCATCTATCACCCGTGGAACTTCCGCGGCTGGTGGGATTTCGGCACCGGCGCCCTCGGCGACATGGGGTGCCACCATTTCAACACCCCCTTTCGCGCTTTGAACCTGGAACACCCCACCGCCGTCGAAGCCACGGCCACCCGCGTGTTTGAGGAAACCGCGCCCCTGGCTTCCATCGTCACCTACGATTTCCCCGCCCGCGACGGAATGCCGCCCATACGCCTGGTCTGGTACGACGGCGGATTGAAACCGCCTGCGCCACCGGAACTGGGAAAACCGTTGCCGGATCAGGGAGTACTCTATCTCGGCGACGAGGGCAAAATGCTCGGCCCGACGATTCTGTCGGCCGATCGCGCGAAAAAGTTCGAGAGTGTCCCCAAAACCCTTCGCCGACGGGGCGGCGTGTACGTGGAATGGATGGAAGCCATCCGGGGCGGCGAAAAGGCCGGTTGCCATTTTGACTGGGCCGAGCGGCTGACCGGAGCCGTGCTGCTCGGCAACATCGCCATTCGCGTCGGCCGGCGCATCGAATGGGATGCCACCCGAATGCGCGTTACCAACGTCGAATCCGCCAACCGGTTCATCCAACAACCCTATCGTGAAGGATGGACCCTGTAACCCATCCGAGGAGATCGCCATGAACAAGTTCGTTACCAGTCGTCGCGCTTTTCTGAAAACCGGTCTCGCCGCAGTGGCCGCGGCGCAGATTCTGCCGGGCCACGTGCTCGGCGCCAACGGCCAACCCCCGGCCAGCGAGCGGCTCAACATCGCCGGCATCGGCGTCGGCGGGATGGGGAAAAACAACCTGAAACGATGCGCCGAAGCCGGCCACAACATTGTCGCGCTCTGCGACGTGGACCACGACTACGCCGCCAAAACCTTTCAGGAATACCCGAAAGCAAAGGTTTACACCGACTTCCGCCAAATGCTCGACCGACAGAAGGACATTGACGCGGTGGTGATCGCCACTCCCGACCACACCCACGCTGTTATTGCCATGGCCTGCATGAGAGCAGGCAAACACGTCTATGTCCAGAAACCCATCGCTCACTCGGTCTGGGAAGCGCGCGCCCTGACCGAGGCAGCCCGCCGCTACAAGGTCGTCACGCAAATGGGTAACCAGGGGCGCTCCGGCGACGGGGTGCGCCTGATTTGCGAGTGGCTCTGGAGCGGCGTTCTCGGCGACGTGCACGAAGTCCACGCTTGGACCAATCGTCCCGTCTGGCCCCAGGGTATCGAGGTCGAGCGCCCCAAAGACACGCCACCGGTGCCGGCGACATTGGACTGGGATTTGTGGATTGGCCCCGCGCCGTGGCGCCCGTATCATCCCGCCTACCACCCGCAGAAATGGCGGGCCTGGTGGGATTTCGGCACCGGCGCCCTCGGCGACCTCGGTTGCCACCTGCTCGATTGCGTGTTTTGCTCGTTAAAACTGAAATATCCCGTCAGCGTCGAGGGTAACATCTCCACCTACTGGGAGGGTTTCTGGAAAAAAACCGAGCCGAAAAACGAGACGTTCCCGCGATCCACCATCATCCGCTACAAATTCCCCGAACGCGACCGGATGCCAGCGGTCACCTTGACATGGTGGGATGGCGGCCTGATGCCGCCGCGACCCGAAGAACTGGAGGAAGGCCGCCGCATGGGCGACGACGATGGCGGCGTGTTGTTCATCGGCACCAAGGGCAAACTGATGTGTGGCTGTTACGGCAAAGCCCCACGCCTGATTCCCGAAAAGAAAATGAAGGAATTTCGACGCCCCGCGCCTTATCTGCCCCGCATCCCCGGCGGCGAGAGCGGCCACGAGAAAGATTGGCTCCGCGCCTGCAAGGCCGGTGCCATACCAGGGTTCCGCAACGATTTTTCCGGGCGCAAAGACCGTGAACCGTCCTGCTCGAACTTCGATTATGCCGGGCCGCTCTCGGAGATGGTGTTGATGGGCAACCTCGCCGTCCGATTCCCCAATCGCCGATTGCTCTGGGACGGCGAGCACATGGAGGTTACCAACGACAAGGAAGCCAACGCTTTTGTCCGCCAACCGTACCGCGAAGGATGGTCCCTGTAAACCGGGACGCTCCACTCCCGTTGCTGTCGCGTGTCGTCGTCAAAATCAGCCCGTCGTATCCCTGTCGCGGCAGCCACCGTCGTGGTGAGACGGCCGCACGATGTTATTGCTCGGCGGGAACAACGCTGATTTCGGCGGCGGAGGTCCAAGCTTCGCCGTTGACCTCGCTGAGTGCTCTCAACTTGATGTAGCCGGCGTTGACAGCGTCGAACAGAACGGTCTTCTTCTCCTTGTTGTTCTCGAAGGCGCCCTTGGCCACCGGTTTGCCGAAGTCTTTACCGTCGGTGCTGACGTAGAACTCGTAATCTTTGATGGTGCCGTTGGCGGTCTCGTCCTGGCGGGGCAGGTAGGTGAATCCTTTGATTTTGGTGGCGGGTTCGAGTTTGATGATAATCTCGTGCGGACAGGCGGGACTGGCGTCCTGCCACTGGGTGTGCCAGAAGGTCTCCGGTTTACCGTCCACGGCGTTGGCACCCTTGCCGTCTTCGCCGGTGGTTTCTTCGCTGTCAACCTTTTCCACGGTCAACGTTGGCATGATGGCGATTTTCTCGCCTTCCTGTACGACGCCAATCTCGGCGGCAGAGGTCCAGTTCTGGTCATTGATTTCCGAAAGAGCTTTCAGCTTGATGTACGCGCACTGGGTGGCCGGGAAGAAGACGGCTTTCTTGTCCTTGCCACGGCGAAATTCCCCTTTTTTGATCGGTTTGCCGAAGTCTTTGCCGTCGGTGCTGACGTAGATTTCGTATTCTTTGATGTCACCGTTTTCGGTCTCGCCCTGTCGCGGGAGGTAGGTGAGGCCGATGATTTTGCAGGGAGGATCGAGTTTGAGAACGATCTCATGTGGATGCGCCGGGCTGGCGTCCTGCCACTGGGTGTGCCAGATGGTTTCGGGATTGCCATCCACGGCGTTGGCGCCGCGTCCGTCTTCGCCGGCAGTTTCCTCGCTGTCGGCACTGACGAATTTGAGGGTGACTTTTTCCACCGCCAGGGTGGGGAGTGCGAGTGAGACGACGACAAGGAAGGTCAGCAGCGTTTTCATGGGAACAGTATTTGGCAAGTTCGGCGTTGAAATCAAGCGCGGAATACCGGGTAATTCTGAACCGGACAATGGTTTGCGGACGTTTTTTCTGGCTCCATAAAGGAATAGCGATGTCCGCCGGTTCTCCAAAAACGTTTCGGCGCGCGCCGGAAATGTCCAAGCGCGCGCCGAGGCAGATGTGGAATTGTGTGGATTAGGTGGTTGCGGGAACGAGGTCCACGTTGACGCGGCGACCGTTTTTGTCGAAACGGACCTTACCGTCGCTGAGCGCGAACAGGGTCCAGTCGCGGCCTGTGCCGACGTTGGCGCCGGCGATCCAGCGGGCGCCGCGCTGGCGAACGATAATGCTGCCGGCGGAGACGAACTCGCCACCGAACGCCTTTACGCCAAGACGTTTACTGATGGAATCGCGACCGTTGCGAGAACTGCCTTGTCCTTTTTTATGTGCCATGGTGGGAACTCCTTCTTACGGATGCTACGATACAACAATTTCTTTGATTTTCAAAACGGTGTGGTGGGGGCGGACACCGCGTTTGCGATGGTAACCTTCGCGGCGGCGGAATTTGAAGGCGATGACTTTTTTGCCCACCTTGTCGGCCTCGATGACTTCGGCAGTCACACGCGCGCCGGGGACGGTCGGTTTGCCGACGGTCACATTGTCGCCGTCGGCGACGAGCAACACGTCGTCAAGGCTGATTTCCTTGCCGTTTTCGCCGGGAAGCAACTCGACTTCAATTTTGTCGCCGGGCTGGACCCGATACTGTTTGGCGCCTGTTCTGATGACTGCGTACATAAAGTTCCTTCGTTTTTCTTTTCTCTGAGGGGGCGCAAAAGTAGCGGAAGACATCGCCGGCGTCAACGATGATTTTCCGGGGTGGGGGTGCCGTAGTAGCTTTCTGTCGTCAGCCCTGTCCGGTGCCGCACGCAATCCCGGATGGCGTCGAGTTCCGCGTCTGACAGGGCGGTTACGGCATGCCAGGCGGGTCGTCCGTTGATGATCGCCAGAGGCGTTCGCGCCACGGTGCTGATCTGCACCAGTTTGATCTGTCCGCCGGCAGCCCGAATGTCCCGGAGACGATCGCAGTAGGCGACAATTTCTTCCGGCGACGGTCCGTGTCCGTATAACTTCATGAACATGCTTTGGATGACGATGGGGCGCGCTTTGGCGCAGTCGGTTAGGTTCTGCAGGATGCGGATAAAGGGGATGTTGGCGCGGTCAATCAGCTTGAAATACTGTTCCGTGCCCGCGTCCAGTTTGGCCCAAATCTCGCCCTCGTGTTTGTCCATGATTGTCAGCCCGCGTTTGACTTCCGCCCGCCCCAGTCCCGCCGCGTCGGTGATCAAAAGCAATTTGACTCCCGGCGGTTTGACTCGCGCCACCATTTCGACCGCCTCGGCAAAATTCTCCAGCAACGTCGGTTCCCCGTCGCCACTGAGCGCCACGTCCTTCAACCGCATCAATTCGGACGGCACATCGCGGAACTGCGGGTGACGGGCCAGCGCGCCCGATGTCATCATGTCCAGCATTGTTCGCAGCTCCGTTTCGGCGGTTGTCAGGTCAAATCGCCGAATCGCCGGCGCGGCGGTTCGGTCCACCTGGCAATAGATGCAGTTGAAGTTGCATTTTCGATCGGGGTTGAGATTCAATCCGATGGAGATGCCGCCGCTGCGCCGCGAGAGGACCGGGTAAACGAACTTGAAGTCCTCGAACGCGCGCGGATGTTGGCGGTGGGCTGTCAACACGTCGTTCATGTCCGCGAACATAAAGCATCTTGTCTCCAATGCAACCTTCGCATTAGACTCTGGCGCGATGGACAATCCCAATTTCAAGTCTGGCTTTGCCGTACTGGTGGGGCGCACCAATGTCGGTAAGTCCACCCTGTTGAACGCTCTGGTCGGCACCAAGATTGCCATTGTCACTCCCAAACCGCAGACCACCCGCGACACCTATCACGGTATTGTGACCCGTCCCGAAGGCCAGATTGTTTTTGTGGACACGCCCGGCATTTTCAAGACCCAGCCCAGCAAACTTGTGGCCAGTCTTCATCACAAGGTTCGTGATGCCCTGGAAGGCGTGGATGTTCTCGTGCACGTGGCGGATCCGTCGCGGCCTATTGGCCCCGAAGACCAGCGGGTTCTCGAATTGGTCTCCCATGCGACCCAGCCGAAGATTCTTGTCCTGAACAAACTCGATCTTCCCTCCCGTCCCTTCCGCGAGGTATGGCTTCAACGTGGCTCCGATTACGCCAGTGTCATGGAAGTCTCGGCGTTGCAGGGAACGAACGTGGAACTTGTCATCCGGGCCATTCTGCGTCATCTCCCCGTCGGGCCGCCGCACTATCCCGAAGGACAGGTCACCAACGTCACCAACGAATTTTGGATTGCCGAACTGATCCGCGAAAAACTCTACCTCAAAACCAGTCAGGAGGTCCCCTATACCGCCACCGTCCAGTTGGAGAAGGTCGAGGATCGCGTCACCAAATCCGGCGAGCCGTTGCTCTACATCAAGGCCGCCATCCTTACCACCGACGACCGGCACCAGCGGATGCTCATCGGCGAGGGCGGCCGCAAGATCAAGGACATCGGCAGTTTCGCCCGCAAGGAACTGGAGGTCGCCATGAACCGCAAGGTGTTCCTCGATCTCGATGTCCTCGTGGACAAACACTGGATGGACCGGTTGCCATAAAACCGTTTGGAGGCTCGAAGGCGTATGAACAAACTGTTCGCACTGACACGATGGGCCGGATACGCGCTGGCGGCGTGGCTTGTTGCCGTGCCCGTGCGCGGCGCCGAGGTGGCGCCGTTGCGGGTGATGAGTTTCAACGTCCGGTACGGCACCGCGGCGGACGGCGAAAACAGTTGGGAGAAACGCAAAGATCTTCTCATCGAGGCGATCCGTCGGTTTGATCCCGATCTGTTGGGCACGCAGGAGACGCTGGCATTTCAGGCGGAATTCATCAGCGCCCGGTTACCCGCCTACACCCGTATAGGGGTCGGGCGCGATGACGGCCAGAAAAACGGCGAGCAGATGACCATTTTTTTCAAGACCGACCGATTCGAGACGTTGGCGTCGGGGCACTACTGGCTGAGCGAACATCCCGACCGACCGGGGGAAAAAGGCTGGGATGCCATGTGTCCCCGCATGGTCACATGGGTCAGACTCCGCGACCGCAAGACCGATCGCGTATTTCTCTGGCTGAACACGCACTGGGACCACAAGGGCCAACAGGCGCGTTTGGAATCGCCCAGACAAATGCGCCGGTGGCTTGCCGAGCAGACGCCGAATCTGCCGGTCATCATCACGGGCGATTTCAACAGCACGGAAGACTCGCCCCAATACCGCATCCTTTTGGGGGGAGAAAATGACAGGCCAAAATTGACCGACACCTATCGCCACCTACATCCCGAACGCCAGCCCGACGAAGCCAGTTTCCACGGTTTCCACGGGAAACGAGAGGGGAGTCGAATAGACTGGATTTTGTGTTCACCGCCGTTTGTGCCGGTGGAGGCGACCATTGATCGTTTTCAGCAGGACGGACGGTATCCGTCGGATCATTTTCCTGTCACGGCCACGTTGCGTTGAGGCGGGCGCGAAAAGAGCAACGTTCCAAAACCGGGATGATCGGCGCCGTGCGCCGGGCCTTCGGGCCGAATCTTGTCGGCGGCCTGTTTTGTGAACGGCGCGGGGATGCCTCGTCGGTTCTGGTAGTGATTCCAGACCATTTCGTAGATGGGCCGCAACCGGCCGCGACCCTCTTCGGAAATCGTGCGCGCCTTGTATTTGCCGGTGATGTCGGTGTGCGGCGCAAACGGCACGTCGTGGCCGAGGTTGTATTGGGCGGTGTACTCGAACCCGCGCAAAAGACGATTGTCCGCTACGCCGTACAGGTCCCAACCCTGATTCCAGACCATCTCGCAGGTTTCCGCCAGATGTCCCAGGCCGAGTTGGGTATGTTGCTGGTCGCGTCCGCTTTCCTGGCACTGGCCGGTTTCGTTGATGATGTAGTTGGTCAGACACCCGTTGCCGGGGCCTTTGAGGTAGTACTGGAGGGCGCGGTTGTAGATCGCGCGGTCCTCGCAGAAAATGCCGATGGCCAGCATGGTCTTGATACAACCGGCGTCCCAGTTGCCGTTGGCGAACGGCGCAAAATCCTTGATCACCGGGTACACGACAGTGCGCAACATCTGCTCGAAACGCCGAACATCGGCGGGTTGCCAGCCCGGATGGGTGTGGCGGATCAGTTCGGCGGCGTTGATGTACTTGAACGGTCCGAGCGAGGCGCACAATTCTTTGTCGCGTCCGGTGATCTCCTTCAGCGTGCCCGACCATGCATTCAGGATTTCGATGGTCTTGAGCGCGTGCGCCTCGTTGCCGGTCAGGCACCACATCAATGCGTTCTGATAGGCCGCATTGCCGTCCTGGTCAAATTCCACAACGCGCACGCTGTGTCTAGGATCGCGGACAACGCTCGGAAACGGTCCGCGCAGCCGCCAGTCGGCCCGCGATTGTCCATCCACCCGGAGTCGTTCAAAACCGCTTTTCCACGGCTCCTGCCCGGCGGCGATGCCGGCCCGCATCCGCGCCAGGTCCGCCCGCGTGTGTAACAGTCCCGGATGCTCGAACGCCGGCGCGTGAATCTGCGCTATCAACAAAAATAAGAGGATAATCCCTTTCATGACCGGTGCGGATACAGGTTGCCGCCGCCGACGCCGCTCAGGAAGAACCGCCAACGTTCTTCGAGGTCACGTTTCGGGCCGACGACGGTGATTTCGCCGACAAACTCCTCGCGTTGAAAATCCGTCTCGACGATGAATGCGCCGACCAGATCGCGTTTGTTGGTCGTGAAAAGCTCGTCCAACACCGCGCCGTCGCGAAGTCGGGCGAGGATGACAAAGACGCTGACCTGCGGCTGGCGATGGTGTTGGCGGTACCAGTTCGGTCCCGGACGCGGAAACGCCACCGCCACGATATTACCGCCGGCGCCGACCTTTCGGAGACGGTCGGCAAAGACGGGCGATGCCGCGAGCCGGTCGCGCAGTTGCGCGGCGAACGCCGGATCGAGGCGCGTTCGCAGAATCGGCGCCTGCACAAGCACCAGTGTCGCGGTCGGAGCCGCGCTGTCTGCGACGACAGCGGGACGTTCCCGGCCGGCGAATTGTTGCATCAGGTCATCCCAGCGTTGTTCGCCGGGAAAACCGGGGCCGGGCAGCGTGAGGTTGCCCTCGACGAAGTCGGTGTTTTCCGGCCGCGCGAGGTTGACCGTCGCGATACAGCCGCGAAGGATTTGACGTTTGGATTTGTCTGCCAACGCGTCGGCCAGCGTCGCGCCATCGGCCAGCCGACACCGCATCAGAATCAGTCTGACACGATCGGGGCCGTGCGGGTCCGGGGCGGGACCGCGCTGGGCGGTCGCGTCGCCGGGTTTTTCAACGGGCGCACAGAAAACAAACAGCGCCTCGCTGCCGTCCACAAACTCTTTCAATGCCGCCGAGTGGCCGAGTCGTCGCAGAACCGTCTCGGCGAAACCGGGAACGGCGGCGTTGCGGTACGGGCCGCGCATCACCAGCGTTTTGTCGGTGCAGACAAACTGCGACCCGGCCGTCATCACCGGGCCGGCGGGCGCGTCGGGGAGTCGGACGGTGGCGGTGAGGAACGGGACGCGACGGAGGCGAATTTTGACGGCGTCAATCAACCACATGCATCCGAAACAAACGGCGGTCGTCGCCACGAATGACGCTGCCACCCGCAACGGCGCGGGCAGGCCCGGTTTCGGCAACCACCCGCGCAGACGGCGCAGGGCGCGGTCGCCAGGAAGGATGAAGGAGGTGCGTTCGCGGTAGCGTTCGTACTCGGCGCCGAAGAGGCGGAGACAGGTTTGTTCCTCGCTTTTGGCGAGGTAGTAGTAGAGGAACATCATGGCGAAAAACGACAGAAACATGATGGCGCGCCCCCAGGTCAACAGGATGCCGAGGCCGAGCAATGTCAGCGCGATGTACTGCGGGTGGCGCACGAAACGGTAGAGGCCGTTGGTGACCAGGCCCGATTTTCGCCATTTGGCGGTGTAGATTTGCGCCGCGCCGACGCAAAAGAGTGCCAGCCCGATGAGCGCCAGCGCCGGGCCAAGCCAGCCGCCGGTGAGGACGGGGAAGACGAAGTGCGTGAGCCAGGCGGTTTTCGGGTTGTGGTTGAGCCGCTCGATTTGCAGGACCGAGCCGTACAGGAATCCGGCAAACGGCAGCAACATCCAGATCGGCTCCAGCAGAACAAAGAACCCGATCAGCTTCATCAGCCATTCGAGAGTGCGTTTCATTTTGACAGGACCTCCTCCAGCCATTTCCGCAGCGCGTCGCGCGCCGGCGAGGGGCGCAACACCCATTCGTCGTTGTGATTGCGAAAGGGAACGGTCACAAAGGTGAATGGCGCCGTCACGCCGCTGGACTCGATGAATTGCCGCGCCGGCTCCACCGAGCCTTCGTGACAAACAAACGACGGGCGACCGTGGAGCCGTCTCATCCGCGCGATGGCCGCCGCCGCGTCGCTGTCCGGGTACGGCCACCGGGTCAGGCCGTCGTAATGACTGTACGCGATGAACGCCCGCCAGAGTTTCGCCGTTTGGTCGTCGCGCAGGCCGAGATAACCGCACGCAATCGCTCCGCGCGAGAACCCGGCCAGAATCACCGCCGACGGGTCGCCGCCGTACTCGTCGCACACCATGCGGATGGCTTTACGGCAGTAATCGAGCGTCGCCTCCACGTCGCCCCACCAACGGGTGCAGAGGTTGGTTCGTCCGACATCCACATACGGCAGGCAAATCCAGATAAACCGTTTGCCCGCCGAGATGCCGTAGCCGAGATGGCTGCCTTCGGGCGTGCCGAGCGAGACGTCGCCGAAACGGTTTGAGTAACCGCCGTTGCCGGCGTACTCGGCGATGACGGGGAACCGCCCGCCCGTCTTCCAGTCCGTTGGTAGGTAAAGGACGTGATAGACCTGTGTTCCGCGGTATGGCGGTAATTGTTGTTTGAGACGTTTGCCCGGTGCCGGTGCCCCGTCGCTCAGGGGCGGCATTGCCAGATCGGCGGGCACGGTGCGGAGGTCGGGAAACTCCGCCGCTGCCGACAGTGTTGCGGTGGTAGCCGCCATCAGCAAGAGAAAGAGGGGCAAGGCGGAGCGTTTCATGTCAGTCACGAGCGAGGATGCGGGCGTTGCGGATTTGGACGGGAATGGGGTCGCGTCCCAGCTCTTGGAAGCCGATGTGGCCGCGGCGGGGACGGTCTTTGACGGGAGGCGCGGGGGTGCCGTCGTGGCGTTTCACGATCTGATGTTGTTCGTCGAGGTTGAGGTGATGGATGAGCACGCCGTTCAACTCCACTTTCAGGTACGGGCCGATCAGCGTGATTCGGCAATGGTTCCAGGCGGTTGGTTGATAAAGCGGTCGGCGCGGCGCGATGGCGCGGTAGATGGCACCGGTCAGTTCGGAGTCGCTGGCTTGCGGGTTGTAGCGGACATCGGCCATTTGCAGTTCCATGCCGTCAAATGCCGGATCGCCGCGCATCGGGGCGCGCAGGGCGCAACCGCTGTTGCCGAGCGGGCCGAGTTTGAATTCGTATTCGAGGATGAAATCGCCGTACTCCCGTTCGCTCATCAGCCAGGTGCCGCGGGGGCGTCCGCCGTGGAGGATACCACGTTCGACCTTCCAGGCGACGGGTTGCGCGGGCGGTTTGCTCACATCGTTCCAGGCGCGGACGACCCAGCCTTTTGGCTCGCCGTCGTCGGGAAACAGCGGGACAAAACCGGTGAGCGCCGCGGCAGTTTGGAGGCTGGCGGTCAGCATCGGGACAAGGAGGATACGGAGCCGGCGGGTTACCATGATGTTGGCTGGCGGAACTCCAGTCGCACGGGGCCGAGCAGGCCGGAGGTCATGAGCGGGTCATCGGAAGCGATGCTCTGGTAGGCTTTGAGCGTGCGTTTGCCGGTCTCCAGTTTGACGTTGGTTTGGGTGGTTCGTTTTTCGGGTGGCAGAGCGGCGTCGCCGATGAGGCGGTTGACCCAGGTGTTGACGACGATGATTTCCAATTCGTTGCGGCCTGGTTTGACGGCATCGGTTAGTTCGAGGCTCCACGGGGCGGTCCAGACGATGCCGAGGTCTTTGCCGTTGAGTCGGACCTGGGCGAGGTGGCGGACTTCGCCGAGTTGGAGACAGACCTCTTGGCCGGCCTGTGCTTTGGTCAGCTCGAAGGTCGTGCGGTAGATGGCGGCGCCGGAGAAGTATTTGATGTCGGTATCGCTGTGTTGATCCCACGGGATCAAGGTGTCGAACACGACGGATTTGGCGCCGAAATTCACGGTCCATGGACCGGTCAGGGTGATTTCCGTCGGAGGCGGGGGCGGCGCGGTTTGTCGGGGCTGGTCGAAGGTGCGAAAGACGACGAACAGCGAGCCGTTTTCCGGCAGGGAGAGCGGGACGACCGTTCGTCCGTCGTTGGTGGCGCGCCAACTGTCCGCGGAACGAATCCGTCCCGTGACGGGGTCCCAGAGTTCGGGACGTTTATCTGCCACGCGGAAAACGCACTCCAGGTTGCCGCTGCCGCGAAGGAAGTAGATGTCGGTCTTGCCGTCGCGGCGATGGGTGTATTCGACCGGTCCATCGCAATCCGGTCGGATACCCCTGTCCGCCATGACTTCTTCGAGGCTGGAGGGTTTTGCCCAAAGCGTGTCGGCGAGCCGTTGCACTTCCTTGTCGGCCGACGGTTGGCCGGTCAGGCCGGGGGCGCGCGCAGGTTTGCGCTGGCCGAGCACCACCGGCACGCCGGCGCTGCGCAGGCTAACGATCCGTCGCAGGGCGGCCGGCGGGATAACGTTCTCGTCGAGGTCCACCACCAGCATCTGGTAGGTCACGCCTTCGGGCAGTGTCAGTTTGCCGTCGGTCGCCGTCAGACGGTCGGTGAGCACTTCGGTCGTGATGAGGTCGTAGCCGACGCCGCGCGGCAGCGAGAGGGTGGCGCGGTCGCTCCAGCGTTCGCCGCGTCCCCAGTGTTGGTAGGGGTTGTCGCCGATGTACACGGCCACGTCGTTGACGGGCAATCCCTGTCGCAGCATGAACTGGCATCGGCCGAGATAGGCGAGGAAGGCGCCGGCTTGTGGAAACCAGGTGACGTTCGGGTTGAGATGGGTGCCGGCAAAATACTCGATGCCGGGTTTGCCGAACGCGGCGGGGGAGGCGGTGAAGGTGTGCCAGATCAGGTGGTTGACGCCGTCGCAAAACGTGGCGTCGGCCAGCGGCTTCAACACGGCGGGATAAGCCGACCAGTGTCGCGTCATGTGGGTGAACGCCTCGCTGGCAGCCAGCGGTTTACCGTAGATGTGGGCGGCCATCGCCGGCGCGCGGTTGAAAAAGCGTCCTCCGCCCTTTGCGCCTCCAAACCAGAACTCGCCCTGCGGCATGTCGTTGCGGCCAAGAAACGCGAGTTGGTCGGCTTCGGCAAAGGACTCCAGCCGACGGTCCCACGGCCCGCCGGACTCGGAATGCCATTTCAGCCCGTTGGTCGCACAGAGCGCCTGCATCTTTCCGTAGAAATTGTCGCGGAAACAGTCGCCGAGCGTTTTGACGTAATCGCGGCGGAACCGTTCCGATTCTTCCCGGCTTTTCACGGTGACGCCGGCCAGCACCGGCAGCCACGGGCGCATCGGATAACCGCGATACCGGGCAAATTCCTTCTCCAGCGCGGGCGTCCAGGTGGGCGCCGCGCCCTCCCAGCTCACGCTGTAGAAATGCGTGAGCGTCTTGCGCGCCAACGGTCCGGCGTCGTCCAGGATGGCCCTGCCCATGCGACGGAAATGTCCCTCAACCGCCTGGGGATCGAGGATGTCCACATCGTATTCGTGTCCTTCCATCGTTACCCAGCCGAACCGCAACACCGTCCAGTCACCTGTCGGCAGCGATTTCTTTTCAGTGAGATCAACACTTTCCGGTGCGCTGCCGCGCCGCACGGCGACCATGGCAATGTCCCGGTATCGTTTGCCCTCGGCGCGTGGTAACTCGTTGGTCAACGTCGCCGGGCCTTTCCATTCGGTGGCGGTCCAGACGAGTTTCTTCGGCGCGTCGTCGCCCACCTCCCACGGCCCTTTCAACGCGCCGGCGCAACTGCTGAGGTTGACGCTGACCTCCAGTCCCAGTCGGTTGGCCTCGACGAGCGTGTATTTCAACAGCCGCCGCCATTCGGCGCTCATGAACTCCATCTTCGGCGCCGGCGCGGGCACATGCGCGGCGTCGTCGTGGTACCCGCGGGCATCGAACAGAAGCAACCCGCCAACACCAGCCTGTTTCATCGCTTCCAGGTCGCGGCGGATGGTGTGCTCATCCACGTTGCCGTTTAGCCACCAGTAATAAACCCACGGCTTCGCGTTGTCGGGCACACACCGAAAACCGTCCTCCAGACCGACCGGTGCCGCCGTCGCCGCGGCGACCCACAGGAAGAAGAACATAAAGCGTTTCATGCGGCCTCCCATCATACAAATCCTCAGACGCAAACGCCAACGGAACATTCGTCCTGAAAACAGTAACCTTTTGCTGTTGGACAGCGTCTGATGCTGGTAAGGTCATCCTGCATGAACGCTCGCACACGCATCCTGGTCGCCGCGACCGCGGCAACCGTAACCGGTCTGGTGCTCGGACTTCGCCTTGCCCACGCCCAGAAACCCGCATTGCCGCCGCACCAAACGTTTCGCCTCGCCATGCGCGATGGTGTTCGGCTCGCCACCGATGTTTATCTGCCGGAAGGACGGGGGCCGTTTCCCGTCATTCTCGCCCGCACTCCGTACGGGCGTATCAGCCATGCCGGGGCTGCCATTGGATTTGTGCGGCATGGCGCTGTCGTTGTCCTTCAGGACATGCGCGGACGGTTCGACTCCGAGGGCGAGAACCTGCCGTTCATCGGCTGCGGCTGGGGCCAACACCAGGACGGCGTGGACACGCTCACCTGGATCCGCCATCAACCGTGGTGCAACGGCAAAATCGCCACCATCGGCGGTTCCGCCGGCGGCATCACCCAAAACCTCCTTGCCGGCGCCGCCACCACCAACGCCCCCACCGCCCAGTACATCACCGTTGCTGCCGCCAGCCTCTATCACGACATCGCCTATACCGGTGGCGCGTTCCGCAAAGCCGACGTGGAAAACTGGACCACCCAGAATCACTTCGACCCGAAAATGCTGGAACAGATGCGCGCTCATCCCGATTACGACGAGTACTGGCACCAGTTTGACACCACACGGAAATTCTCCGACATGACCGCCCCCGCCGTCCACGTCGGCGGCTGGTTCGACATGTTTGCCCAGGGGACGATTGACGAGTTTGTCGGCCGCCAATACCACGGCGGCCCCGGCGCGCGCGGTCGCCAGAAACTGGTCATGGGACCATGGACACACGGCATCGGCAAAATGCCCGCCGGCGAATTAACCTTCCCGAACGCCAGCCGGGTGCCAACTGCATTCGAGTCCGGCCGGTGGCTCGAATTCTTTTTGCTGGGCCGCGAAAACGGCGTGTTCAAAACGCCGGCCGTCGCCTACTACGTCATGGGCGACACCTCGGTTTCCGATGCCCCTGGCAACCAGTGGCGGTTCGCCAACGACTGGCCCGTGCCCGCCACCAACACGCCGTTCTATTTTCATCACAATGGCAAACTCTCCCCGTCGAAACCGGATGTGACCGGGCCGTCCGCCGTCACCTACACGTTTGATCCCGCCAACCCCTGCCCGACGCTCGGCGGCGGCAATCTCACCATTCCGAGCGGGCCGCATAATCAAAATCCCATTGAAACCCGTCCCGACGTGGTGTTGTTCACCACCGACTCCCTCGCCGAGCCGCTCGAAGTCACCGGGCGCGTGCGAGCCGACATATACATCGAGTCATCCGCCGTTGACACCGATCTGTCCGTTCGGCTCTGCGATGTGTATCCCGATGGCCGGAGCTATCTTATGGCCGAGGGGATGTTGCGGTTGCGGCACCGAAACTCCTTCGAGAAAAGCGAGTTGCTCACGCCCGGCAAGGTCGAGCGGGTCACCGTGGATTGCTGGTCCACCAGCATCATCTTCAACAAAGGCCACCGCATCCGTGTTGCTGTCACCTCCAGCAACTACCCCCGTTTCGACCTCAATCCCGGCACCGGCAAACCGTGGACCGACAACGGCGAGCGCGTCCGCCAGACCAATCGCATCTACTGCGACGCAGCCCGACCTTCCAACGTGATTTTGCCGACGCGATAACGGCGCTGACCATCGCTGTCGGACAACGGCAACGCGATCACCGGTGTGCCGTCGCGTTGACCGACGGAAACGAACACGTCGTATGTCCCCGGCATCGTCGGTGGCGTGTGGCCGCCTTCGAGCCGACGAGCGACGATGAAACGAGATTGCCGCCTCGTTTCCGGTCCGTCGGGTGGGAGGTCGCGGACGTTGAATGCCTCGTCCACGTTTACCGATACGATGCCGCCCTTGTCGTCCTTCAACGTCAGCGCCCAAAACCCGCCGGGATAACACGGGGCGACGCCGGCGTTGGCCCATCGGGTTTCCACGACAAACGGCTCGCCGAGCGGCGTGTTGGCCGGCCATCGGATTTCGCGGAGTTGGAGACGGTAACCGAGCCGGCGGTTGATGCGGGCAATGGTGTCGCGGTTGTCGGCGAGCAGTTCGCGCGGCCACCAGTGGATGCTCATGTAGCTGGCGTGATAGTCCTCGACCGATTTCAACAACAACTCACCGCTCCAAGCGTTGCGTTTCTTGGAGCTGCCGTAGTGTTCGTGCTCCAGGATCACCGGCAGCGTCGGCCAGAAGGCCTGCGCCATGTCGGCGTGATACCACGAGTTTGGCGGCGGCTGCACGAGGATGCTGTCGTCGCGCATGGTGACGCCCTTGGAGAGCGCGTAGTCCATTGCCGGGTACGGGCCGCCGCGTTTGTTGGCGCCGGCCACATCGTCGCTGATGCAAAGCCGTGTGCGCTTGAAATGTTTCACATGCAGGTCAATGTGACGTTTTACGACGGCGAGGGTCTGGGTTTCGTTGAGTCGGCTGCTGAACCCGGTGTGGCCTTCGCCCCACATGCCGAACGAGCCGATGTCAATAAAGGCGACATTCGGGTTGCCGTCGTATCGCCGCGCCATCGCCTCAAGAAAATGATCGAGTTTTTCCAGGAAAACCGGATCGAGATAATCCGGGTCCCAAAGCGGTCCGCCGGGACGCGGCCCTTTGCCGAACTCGAATTCGATGCCTTTTGCCCCGGCGTCGGCCACCCATGGGGGCGTGGCCCAGCGCAACCAGCTTTCGGAGCAACTGACGCGGATGGCGATCTTTTTGCCCTTTGCGATCCAGCGTTGGGCGGGCGTGTCGAACAACGACCAGTTGAAATCGCCCTCGCGCGGTTCGAGGAACGACCACGGCACCCGCAGATAAATCGTCGAGAGCCCCGGCCAGTCGTCGAGCGTGTCGGAGGGCGCGAGTTTGGAGCCGTAGTTTTTGATCTGGTTGGAGTAGAAATGCAGGGTCCAACCCATGTCGGGATTGATCAGCGCCTCGCCTGTGTCGGCCGGACGCACCACCGTTTGGTCGGCAGCGCAGACAGAGAGCGCCGCGCACAAGGCAAGCAGGCAGAACCGTATCATGGCTCGAATCGTATCATTTGCGCCTCCAGCGGGGCAAGTTCCACGCGCTGCTTGCCGAGTTGAACGCGGGCGGGCTGTTTGTCGTCGCTGTTGACGCAGAGCACATAAACGGCGCCATCCTTGGCGAACACGCGCCAAGCCACCGATTCCGGGGCTTCTACGGACAATGCGGGCGTCGGCTCGACGGAGAGCAGGATCGGGATTTTCTCGCGGATCTCGGCGGCCAGGGCGGTCACGTCTTTCCAACGCTGCTCAAACGGCGTGGTCTTGTCCATGCGCCAGAGATCAAACCAGGAATAGAAAATCAGGCCGTTGGCTCCGGCAGCGATGCACGACCACGCCATGCAACGCATCTCGGCCAGGGTCGGCGGACGACCTTGTTTCTTGTAGGAGGTCCAGTCGAAGATTTGCGGCACCATCCAGACGGCACGCGCGCCGAAAGTTTGCGCAACGGTCGTGCGCGCCCATTCGAGCGCCTTTGACGGTGGGCTGTTCGGAATCGGATACGGGTCCGTGCCGATGACGTCGAAGGTCGGCAGGTACTCGCGGACCTGGTTGTACTGGTAGAGCACCGCCCAGGTGGGCCGTTCCGGATCGAGTTCTTCGAGCCATTGACGGTGCGCGGTCAACGTATCCAACATCGTCAACGGCAACTCGTCATTGATGTACCACGCGATAATGGCCGGATGATCTTTGAGCGCGTTCACCGTCCGCGCGATCCGCTGGCGCGCTTCCTCCTCGGTCTTGATGCCGCGATGCCCCGCGTAGAGGTCTTTGACACTGTAGATGACGCGGATGCCGTGGGCATGGGCGAGGTCGAGTCCGGCGCGGCCAACGTCGGCGTACGGCATGATGCAGTTGAAGGGCGATTGCGCGTAGATAGCCATCTCGTTGGTCTTGATACCGCCCCAGTAGGTGCCCAGCGGGAAGAACGGCTCGCCGTCCACAATCAACCGACGATGACGGTCAATCCAGGCTTTGCGAGGCGGAAACTTTTCGACGCGTGTCAACGTCAGCGACCGGCGACCCAGTTCGCGTCCATCGGCGTCGCGGGCAATGGCGGTGAGTGCATATCGGCCCGGTTTCCACGAGGTGGTATCCAAACAGAACCCGGTTTTTGTCGCTGTGACGGGGCCGGGCGCCTGCAATTCGAGAGTAGCCCGCGGATGGCCGGCGACGACGTGGACGTGGACAACGCCGCCATCGGTCTGGTCGCGGTAACAGTCGCTGATCATGGCTTCAATGGCCGGCGGAATGATTTCGGTGACGCGGATGTCGTCAAACCATGCGACGCCGGTCATGCCTTTGCGAACGTAACAACTGACACTGCAACGGGCAGCATTGGTCGGAACGGGGCCGGTGAGGCCGCGAACGAGTTGCCAGTCGCGGTTCGTGCCCTTGACGCCGCGCGGGTAACAGCCGCCGAGAAACCGGTTGGCGGCATCGTACCATTCGACACAGAGAGCGGCGCCACTGTCGTCGCCCTGGATGTTTTCGGTGCGTACCCAGGCCGTGATCTCGTAACGGCAGCCCGGTTTCAGGTCGAGTCGCTGACTGCAGAGCCAGTAGCGGGCGGGATCGGTGTTGACGTACTGGAGGCAGCGGGCGCCGGAGCGTGGCGCATTGGTCGAGAGGCGGTACACGGGCGCGCGAAACGACCAGGAGCCATCGGTTTCAAAGCCGGCGTTGGCGACCAGGTTTGTGTTCTGCGCCGCCGCGTTCCCGTTCGTGACGACATCGGGAAGGGCCATGTTGGCCATCGAGCACATGAGTAAACTGATAAAGAGCCATGATTTCATTGCGGTCGGCCTTTCGAGGTGTGCGAAATTTTCACGGCGTTGATCCGCAAGGAGGCTGGCGGATTTCGCCGTTGTCGTCAAGGTTGAAACAGGCGGGAAGCGCCGGTGCGACGGGCTTACGGGGCGGGGAGGAGGATTGTTATAGTCCCAGCGGTATGAAGCGGAACCTTCAAGCGTTGGCGGTATCTTTGTCCCGGCGACGGCCTTCACACCGCCGCGATTGGCCGGTGAGGCGGTGGTGTTGTTTGACATTGTCACACACATGCACGGGTTGGGGGTCGTTTGCGGAGGAGGCGGCGAGGGCAGTGACGATGTCGTTGGGTGGCGTCACGGTCAAGGTGCTTCCGTTGGAGCGGATCATTGCCAGCAAGGAGGCGTTGAACCGTCCCAAGGATCAACGGGTGTTGCCCGTGTTGAAGGATGCTTTAGTCGCCGGTCGGATGCGTCGAGCGGCTCGGCAGTGCCGTCCTGCGAAGTGACCGCTCGGTCGGTCTATTTCTTTTTCTTCGCGGGAGCGGTCCATTCGAGGATTTGTTTGTCAGCGAGAAGCCGCGCCCGGAGTTTGTCGTAGGAAACATTTTGCACAGAGACATTGTCGTCAATGGCCAGGCAGGCGGCAGTGGCGGCGCTTTGGCCGAGGATCATGAAGACCGGTTCCATGCGGATGGAGCCGTAGGCGATGTGGGAACTGGAAACGCAAACGGGTACGAGCAGGTTGTCGCACTGGCCGGGTTTGGGGACGAGCGAGCCGTAGGCGATGGAATAGGGGCCTTTGGTGGAGACGCCGATGTCGCCTTCGTTTTGAACGTAGCCTTCGGGGGTGATGTAGCGTTGGACGTTGTGGGAGTCCATGCCGTAGGAACCCATTCCGACCGGGTCGGGTGTGGGGCGGCGTTTGAGAAGCTCGTTTTCGGTCATGACGTATTTACCAATCATGCGGCGGGCTTCGCGGATGTAGAGCTGGTGCGACCAGTGGTCGTTGTCGGTGAACTCGTCTTTGGGGAGACCCCAGCGGCGCATTTCCTCCTGCACGTCCTTCGGCACGCGGGGGTCATTGGCGATGAAATACATCAAACCTTTCTGATAGGTCTCGTGTTCCTTGATGATCTGGCGTCGGCGCTCGTAGGAGGCTTCGGGGTAGTCGTAGTTGTAGCCGATGTTGTCGGTGCTGAAAGGGCCGTGGTTGTTGGTGTCGGTTTTGCGGTTCGGGATGGGATCGAACTTGTCAAAGGTCTCACGCCAGCCGGCGTTGAAGATGCGCAACAATAATTCATACTGGTTCGGGTCATAACCGTCGGGTTTCGGGAACGGCACACGGTTTTCGGGCACATCGGTCAAACACATGCGAAAACAATAGGCTTGGACCTTCTTGTCGGCCGAGCCGTATTCGCCGGGCGGCTCGGTGCTGATGCGCGGCAACAGGCCGCTGGTGGGATCGCCGGGGATACGGTACGGGCTGATTTTCTCCTTCAACACGCCAAAATGATGACGGTGATGCAATACGCCGATCTGAACACCGTTCCATCGTTCGCCGTACTGGCTTATGGCTTCCCGCCCGACGTGATACTCCACACCGGCGGCGGCCATCAGATCGCCTTCGTAGGTGGCATCAATGAACATTTTCCCTTCATACGTTTTGCCGCTGAGCATGGCAATGGCCGTGATCCGTGCGCCGTCCTTCTTGACGCCCTTGTCGCGGTCGAGCCATTCCTCGCGATGGACGGGTATCTGGTGTTCCTTGATGAAATCCTCGAAAACCTGCTCGGCCACGTGCGGCTCGAAAATCCACATTGTTCGCTGCTCGCCGTCAATGGCCGGGGTGCCCTGGCCTTTGTTGCCATACTCTTCGCGTTTCTGCCAGCGCCACGCTTCGGGCTTCTGGTAATGCCGCCAAACACGATGGTAAAATTCCCGCGACAAACCGCCAATGACCGCCTTTTCACCGGTATCCGTGAATCCAAGCCCGCCACTGGAAAGACCGCCGAGATGTTTGTCCGGACAGACTATCACGACCGATTTGCCCATCTTCCGAGCCTGTACTGCCGCCGTGACGCCCGCGCTGGTGCCACCATAGACAACCACGTCGTACTGTTCGCTGCGCGCCAACCCGACTGCGGCCAGCCACGCGATTATTGGGAGTAGCAACCTCTTCATAAGCCTCTGCCGATACCCCGCCATGACGCTTCGTGCAAGTCAATTCACTCTCTGCTACAGTTGGTCCCGCAATGAGGAAAGGTGAGTTTATCGAAATCATCGGCGCACGGCAAAACAACCTCAAGGGCATCAACCTCAAGCTGCCCTTGGGGGAAATGACCGTCGTCACCGGCGTCAGCGGCTCCGGCAAATCATCGCTGGCGTTCGACACCATCTACGCCGAAGGACAACGCCGTTACGTCGAGACGTTTTCGCCCTACGCCCGGCAATTTCTCGACCGGATGGACAAGCCGAAAGCCGACCGTATTGACGGCATCCCACCTGCCATTGCCATTGACCAGACCAACCCCGTCAAAACCAGCCGCTCGACCGTCGGTACCATGACCGAACTCAACGATCACCTGAAACTACTCTTTGCACGCGCCGCGCAACTCTACTGTCGCGGCTGCGGCAAGCCGGTCCGACGCGACACGCCGCAGAGCATCGCCGATCAGTTGTCGGCGATCAACGGTCAGCTTGTCATCAGTTTCCCGGTCAAAATCCCCAAAAACTTCACCGAACAAGAAGTGCGCGCTCTCTTGGAAAAACAGGGCTACCGGCAAATCGAGAAACACGACGATACACTCGAAGTCTTTCAGGATCGCCTCGAAAACACCCCACGCAACCGCTCGCGGCTCATCGAATCGCTCGAAGCCGCCCTCAAAGCCGGCCAGGGCCGCGTCAATGTGGAAGCGCCTTCAGTGCCGCGACCGTTCCGTTTTTCTGCTGATTTGCATTGCGCCGATTGCGACATCCATTACCACGACGCCACGCCAAACCTGTTCAGCTTCAATTCGCCCATTGGCGCCTGCCCCGAATGTCGCGGCTTCGGACGCACCATCGGCATTGATTACGACCTTGTCGTTCCCGACCGCAGTAAAACGCTTGCCGATGGCGCGGTCAAGCCGTGGCAAACGGAAAGTTACCGGGAATGTCAGGACGACCTGATCGAGTTCGCCCGACGTCGCAACATCCCAACCGACATCCCGTGGCGCGACCTCACCGATGCCCAGCGCCACTGGGTGCTCGACGGCGAAGGCGAATGGGCCGACGGCAAATGGTACGGCGTCAAACGCTTTTTCCGATGGCTCGAAACGAAAAGCTACAAGATGCACGTCCGCGTCCTCCTCAGCCGCTACCGCGCTTACGTTCCCTGTCAATCTTGCGGCGGCGCCCGCCTCAAACCCGACGCGCTACTGTGGCGCATTGGCGGTTCCCAGAGTAGGAACGGCCTTGACGCCGCGACCGAATCACAGGGCAAAACCATCCACGACGTGATGCAACTCTCGCTCGCCGACTGCTACGCATTCTTCCAATCCCTCAATCTTCCGCCCCCTCTCGATGAAGCCACCGACTTGTTGCTGAGCGAAATCCGTACGCGCCTCCGCTATCTCGTGGAAGTCGGCCTCGGCTATCTCACCCTCGACCGTCAATCACGCACCCTCAGCGGCGGCGAAGTCCAGCGCGTCAACCTTACCACCGCGCTCGGCACCTCGCTCGTCAACACACTCTACGTCCTCGACGAACCGAGCATCGGCCTACATCCGCGCGACATTGGCCGCCTCATCACAATCCTTCACCGTCTGAGAGATGCCGGCAACACACTGCTGGTCGTCGAACACGACCCCGACGTCATCCGTGCCGCCGACCGCATCCTCGACATGGGGCCCGGTCCCGGCGAACGCGGCGGCCAAATCGTCTTCTTCGGCCCACTGCCGAAACTGCTGAAATCCAAACGCTCACTCACTGCCCAATACCTGCGCGGTGAAAAACTCGTCTCATCACCCCACCACGCCATCTCTCCATCTCCCCACTCCCTTCGCATCCTCGGCGCCGCCGAACACAACCTCAAAAACATTGATGTCGAAATCCCGCTCAACCGTCTCGTCTGCATCACCGGCGTCAGCGGCTCTGGCAAAAGCACGCTCATCGAGGAAGTGCTTTATCGCGGTCTGTTGCGATTGAAGGGACGCCCGACAGAACAACCAGGTCGCCATCGCGCCATCGAAGGCCATGAACACATCGCCGAAGTCGTGTTGGTGGACCAATCGCCCATAGGTCGCACCACGCGCTCCAACCCCGCCAGCTACGTGGGCGCTTTCGACGCCATTCGAAGGCTCTTTGCTGCCCAACCGCTCGCTCGCGAACGCAACTACACTGCCGGCACATTCAGCTTCAACTCCGGCGAAGGCCGCTGTCCCACCTGTTCCGGCAACGGCTTTCAGCACATCGAAATGCAGTTCCTCAGCGACGTTTACCTCCGCTGCCCCGACTGCGACGGACGCCGGTACCGCGACATTGTTCTCGAAGTGACAATCCGCAAGGATTGTCATCCTGAGCGCAGCGAAGGATCTCAGCACCGAAATACTGAGATTCCTCGACAAGCTCGGAATGACAAAAAGGAATACAACATCGCCGACGTGCTGGAAATGACGGTCAACGAAGCGACCGAGTTCTTCGCCAACGAACCGGAAATTGTGCGGCTACTCGAACCGCTCCGTGCCGTCGGTCTCGGCTACATCAAACTTGGCCAACCCGTCCCCACCCTCAGCGGCGGCGAAGCGCAACGACTCAAACTCGCTGGGCATCTCGCACAGACGACAAACCAACCGACACTGTTTCTCTTCGACGAGCCAACTACCGGCCTACATTTCGACGACATCGCAACATTACTGAAGGCGTTCGACCAACTCTTGGCGCGCGGCCACAGCCTTGTGGTCATCGAACACAACCTCGACGTAATCCGTGCCGCCGACTGGATCATTGATCTCGGCCCTGAAGGCGGCAATGCCGGTGGCGAAATCGTCTGCACCGGCACACCAGAGCAAGTTGCCAAGTGCGAACGCAGCCACACCGGCAAGGCACTGCGAAGACTTCCCTTACCTCGCCCCCTCTGACCGGCGATCCTCTCCAAATCAATCCGACACGCCTCGATGTCCTCGCCCGCATGAATAAATTGGGACTCAAAAAGCCAGTAGGTCACCAGATAATGATGCCGTTCGCTTCCACTTCCAAGCATGCATTCCCGCCGTGAGGCATAATCCAGCCGATGGCACATACAAGTAAGCGACCGATCAAAGACTTATTGAACGATCCGTACCTCAACGCCGCCGTTTGCGTGCTTTACGCGAAACCGTGAAACTGATATAAAACGGCCATGCCTCTATTCACCCGTGATGAAGTTCGGCAAGCCGCAGCCAGCGCGACGGGCACGATGCTCGTCGAAGGTGAGATTACAATAGCATCGCGGGCGGAGACACTTTTTGAGAAGCGAGCGAATGAGGCGCGCCTTACTCCGCCAAAGCACTTCGACATTTTCCTTTCCCACGCCTACAGCGACAAAGTCATTGTTGCCGGTCTTTATTCGATGCTGACCTCGACTGGATTCGTGGTTTACGTAGATTGGATTCACGACCGTCACCGGCTCAACCGTGATCAAGTGACGCCAGCCAATGCTGCGATTCTCCGGGAGCGAATGCACCAGTGCGACGCGTTATTTTACGCAACGACCCAAAACCACAGCGCGTCGAAATGGATGCCGTGGGAGTGCGGCTATTTTGACGGGTTCGATAGCAAGACAATTGGAGGCGCGATCCAAGCAGGTCACGTTGCAATCCTTCCGGTCGTTGAATCGCCGCATTCGACCTTCACCGGGCAGGAGTATCTGGGGCTTTATCCGATTGCCCAAAAGGCTAACTTGCCTCGTCGGAATGTGAACATCCACAATCAGCAGAGCCCTGTGAAATATCTCCACTTCGACCAGTGGGTGAAGAACGGACATCCTTGAAGCCATGAATGAAGACCAACGAAAGCACCTGGAACTGATTCAGGCCGTCATTACGCGGATGGCTGGGAACTCTTTCTTGATTCGCGGGTGGTCGGTCACGCTGGTATCGGCGTTGTTTGCACTGGCAGCAAAAGATGCGGCGCGTGCATTTGTCATCGTGAGCTATTTCCCGTGCGTGATGTTCTGGTGTCTTGACGCATACTATTTGTCGCAGGAGCGGAAATTTCGATCCCTTTACGAAGCTGTGCGCAAAGCACACAGCACTGATTTCGGAATGAACACAAAAGCGACAGAGCAACCCCGTGATTCTTGGTCGTTTGCTTTCTTCTCGAAGACGATACTCATTTTCCACGGAGCAATTCTCGCTGTCATAACCCTCGTGATGTGGAGGTTAACCTGATAAACAACGCAACAACAGAGCTTTTTGCGAAGGAGTAACCATATGGCAAGACGGGTGTTTTACAGTTTTCATTTCGATGCGGACAATTGGCGAGCGTCCCAAATTCGGAATATTGGCGTGATTGAAGGAAATTCCCCGGCTTCAGACAACGATTGGGAAACAGTTAAACGAGGTGGCGACGCCGCAATTCAGCGGTGGATTGACGATCAGCTTTCCGGAAGAGGCTGCACGGTTGTCTTGATTGGTTCAGCGACCGCCGGGCGAAAGTGGATCAACTACGAAATCGAGAAATCGTGGAACGATGGCAAGGGAGTTCTTGGGATTTACATTCACCGCCTGAAAGACCGATTCGGTCAGCAGTCTGCAAAGGGAGCAAACCCCTTTGATAGATTCACGATGAAGCGCGACAACTCCAAGCTTTCCAGCATCGTAAGAGCCTACGACCCTCCGTATTGGAATAGTTCAGACGTTTACAACTACATCGCAAACAACCTCGCCGCTTGGGTTGAGGATGCGATTGCTTTGCGAAACAACTACTGAAGTGAGAACTTTGGATCGCCAAAAGCTGGATGTCGTTAACAAGACGCGGAGCAATATCTTCGGCTGGCGTGGCCAGTTCACACCGGAGTTTGTGGCGTATCTGTTGGATGAGGCCAACGAGGGTATGGGGCTGGTGGTTGACCCATTCTGCGGCAGCGGCACGGTGCTGCAGGAGTGTGCGGCTCGGGGGCGCGCTGTGCATGGCTTTGAAATTAACCCGGCGGCTTACGCTATGTCGCGTTTCTTCACGTTCTCCCGCCTCTTGCGTGAGGAGCGCATAGCATTGGCAAATCGTGTCGAGTGGCTCTTCCGGAGCGTAAGCTCGGAATTTGTGGATTTGCCGCTGTTCAACCCCGTAGAGGATTATCGCGGGCGGGTCTCCAATCTTCTGGATCTAGGTCGGGAGGTTTTTTCATGCACGGAGAGCAAGTCGGAGACGCTGCTCGCATTGCTCACGTTGTTTGAGGCGGAAGGCTGCCACCTGCCGAATCTGAATCAGGCAGTGTTTACGGCACTGGAACGCATGAAGCGACATCTGTTCGCCCTGACGTATTCCACGTCGTCAGTCGAGGCTTCGCTGTGTGACGCGCGACTGGTGCATCGTTACGTGCGCGGCGAGGCGGAACTAATCGTCACGAGCCCGCCTTATATCAACGTTTTCAACTATCACCAGAATTACCGGGCGATTCTGGAACTCCTTGGTTTCGACTTGCTGCATGTCGCGGCCAGCGAGATCGGCTCAAACCGGAAGAATCGCGGCAACCGGTTTCGAACGGTGATTCAGTATGCGCTCGATATGGAGGAGTGCGTCGAGAGTTTCGCGCTTAGTCTCAAGCCGCGGGGGCAGTTGCTGCTGGTCGTGGGCCGCGAATCGAATGTGCGTGGCATCTCCATACCGAATTCGCGGCTAGTGGCGGACATCGTGACAAGTCTTGGCGGATTCAATCAGGAGGGCAGTTTCGAGCGTTGTTTCACGAATCGCTTCGGTGTGTCCATTTACGAAGACGTAATGCTGTTCCGCCGTATCAACAGTCAACCTAGACCGGGTGCAGCGCGCGGTATTGCGCGTGCGTTGCTTGAAGAGTTGGAGCTCAAAGCGAACGGAGATGTTCAGGACGATGTTCGCGACGCAATCGCCTCCTCAGAAACAATCGAGCCGTCGCCGCTATTCAATCGCAACCCACAACTTTGACCATGCCCAACACACCGCATCTCGATAAACTGGAAGCCGCTATTCACAATCCGAAATGTGAGCGCGAGGACGTACGCTTGCTTGAAGAAGCACGGGAACGATATCGCTCTTGGAAGTCAGCCATCAGCGCCGTCGCCGGTACGGGCAAGTCGCGAGTCATCGCCATGACGCGGTTACTAAACGATTACAAAGACTTTCTTGAGGTGGAACTGATCGCTGCGCGTGGCTCGGCATTCATCAAGCGGCAGAAAGGTCAACTCAAGCTCGACAACTCGGTGCTGGAGGAATTCCTAATTGATCTGATTCAGCCAACAGTCCTTACGGGTTTGCCCGATTTTCCACTGACTGTTGGACCAAACACTGCCTTCATGTCTCTGTCGTTTGCGCCACCGTCATTGCGCGCCCTCAATGAAGCGCCGTTTGTCGCATTGAAGGTGAAGGACCAGGACTTCATCATCGGTAAGGAGATTCACTATCTATTCTCGCCAGATCCGGCATTCGCGGCAGGCAAGACGGCGACAGGCTCGTTTGCGCTAGCCGTGTTAGCGGCGGAGGTCAAAGTGAATCTCGACAAGACGATGTTCCAAGAGGCATCGGGCACGGCATCGCGGCTCAAACAGGGCTGTCCGTATTCGCAATACTACATTCTCAACGAGTACCTCGACATGGAGCCTGAGGACTGTCGCCTAACAGCGATTGACAACGTGTTCCTGCTCCGGCACGCAAAGCGTTTGCCGTTTGAGAAGCGCTCGGTACTGGCCGAGGTTCGCAGGCAGCATGAGAACAATCCGATTGATGCCGAGGTGGTTTGGAAATTCGTCGAGAAGATTCAAGCGTTCATTAATGCTGCTTGGTATGACCCGGCTGCCGCGTTGCACCGAGGTTCGTTTGTTTAACCAATAGCATGGTAACCCTACGGTGCACACCAAATACCTGCTTCAATCACTTCCTTGCCGGATCCACCGTGTACAGTGCCTTGTCCTCGGCGGCTTTGCCTGCCTTTTCGGTGCAAGATTCTGTAGCCGCAAAAGGACCCACGGGTCGCAAAGATTTGGATGTTGCTTTGTGTTCTTTGCGCTCTCTTGCGGCCAACTCTTCGGTTTGTTGGTTTCGGCGATGCCGTGACGGATGACTTCGTTTTTTCGTAATTACAACTTAGCATTTCAAAAAACGGAGGCTTGATCTTTTCTGCGGTAAGGCTAGTCTTACCTTGATGATTGCCAAGGTTTCAGTCAAAGGGCAAATGGTTATTCCGGAAGCCGTTCGGGAGCAGGCGCGCATCCGCCCCGGAGACGAACTCGACATCGGTTACGCCAACGGTTTGATCGTGCTTCGCAAACGTCGTCCATTGACGCCCGCACGGGTCCGGTCGTTGCTCCGTGCCGGTGACGAACTGCCCGAATTGTCTCCCCAAGATGAAGCCGCGGTTGCCGAAGCGGTACAGCGTGTTCGCAACCGGACACAATCGTGAGGGTCGTTTTCGACACCAACGTCGTGGTTAGCGCCACGTTCTGGCGAGGTGCGCCCTTTGATTGTCTGGCCGCGTGGGCACAGGGACGATGTGAGGCGATTGTCCGTCCCGCCTTGCTGGCGGAGTATCAAGAAACAGTGGAAGAACATCCGCCGGAGCTACTCCAATCGGTCCGGTGTTCAATGGGTGGAAGCTCTCACCGAGTCG